>Ga0187833_10002645_pt1 | contig 18986 bp, 16 predicted proteins | sample ETNtaG_37_FD_167968 | JGI IMG/M metagenome (GOLD analysis project Ga0187833, IMG submission 167968) | Marine microbial and viral communities from oxygen minimum zone, Eastern Pacific Ocean - ETNP2014_SV_400_PacBio MetaG (Illumina Assembly) | ecosystem: Environmental > Aquatic > Marine > Hypoxic...
TAATCTTAAATCAGCTCCAATATTTATTAAAGTATCTTTTTTTTCTTGAGTTTGATTATCGTTCATTACTATAATTGTTTTATATCCTAAAGAATTTCCTAAAAGACAAAGTCCTATTCCAGTATTGCCTGCTGTTCCTTCAACAATTGTCCCACCTATTGAAATTAGTTTCTTTTCTTCGGCATCATTGATTAAAGCTAAAGCAGCACGATCTTTTACTGATCCACCGGGATTTAAATATTCAGCTTTACCGTAAATATTACATCCTGTTATTTCTGAAGCTGCTTTTAATTTTATTAAAGGAGTATTACCAATAGTTTGTATAAAGTTCTCTTTTGAATTTTTCATTAATCAGTTTTATTACTATCTTCTTTAGCTATTCCATACGGAGTAAAAGTTTTATCTGCAGGTGATACACTGCCAACATTTTTTGCAGGAATACCAACCATAACAGCATTTGCAGGAACATCTTTTGTAACAACTGAATTTGCTCCAATTTTTGCATTTTCCCCTATAGATATTGGTCCTAATATTTGAGCTCCAGAACCAACAACAACATTATTTTTTAAAGTAGGATGTCTTTTGACTTCTCTTTGCTCATCAGAATCTACACTGGGAGAGATGCCACCTAATGTAACGCCATGATAGATAGTAACATTGTCACCAATCTCAGAAGTTTCACCAATTACTACACACATGCCATGGTCAATAAATAATTTTTTTCCAATTTTTGCTTTTGGGTGAATTTCAATGCCAGTAACAAACCTTGAAAATTGTGAAATCATTCTTCCTATTAAATCAAATTTTGCCACACAGAAGAAGTTAGCTATTCTATGAAAAAACACAGCCTTAACACCTGGGTAAGTTAAAATTATACTTAATCTTGATTTTGCAGCAGGATCTCTTTTAATTATTGAATCTAAATATTGTTTCATCATTTAATTTATTTAAAAGTTTAAAATTAAACTGCAAATTAATTGCAGCAAAAGTTATTAGACTCGCATCTAACAGTATTAGAACAGTTTGTACATCCGCAATTATTGCTACTCTTGCTTGCAGCTTTTATATTAACAGATTTATAAGACATATTTTTGATATAATAATTAAATTCAATAAATTCAATGGTATTATTTGTCGCTTTTACTTCCACTTTTTATAAACTTTTATATTTTTTCATGGAAGTGTGGGCCAATATTAAATTGGGATCTAAAAAAATTTTAGATTGTTTAATTTTTTTATAAGATTTGAATGCAAAAATTGCTATCGGCAACTCAGTACAACCAAGTATTATTTTTTTACATTTCATTTTAATTAAATAATTAACTGAAGGTTTTATAGCTTTCTCTGCGTCCTTAATTCTTCCCATTTTTACATATTTTATTGCTTTGTTAACGCTTCTTATTTGTAAAGATTTGTTTGGATTTATCAATGTAAAATTTTTATTAAAAAATTTATTATAGACTCCAGTTTTTAATGTTGCTTCTGTAGCAAGTATTCCTATTTTCGAATTTTTTTTACAATTTTTTTTAACATGAAACCAAACTTCTTTTGGCATACTTATTATTGGAATTTTAATTTTTCTTTGTAAGTCATCATACCAATAATGTGCTGTGTTACATGGGATAACAATAAACTTACACTTGTTTTTTTGAAGCAAAAGACATCCTGTACTTAAACTTTTCAAAACTTTATTATATTTGTGTAAATTTTCAGGCCTTCCTGGGATATTTGACTTATTATATAAAATGAAAAGAGGATATTTTTGATCGATTTTACCTCTATTTAACATTGTTAGCTTATTACAGAAATCAAGACCTGCCTGAGTTCCCATTCCACCTAAAATTCCAATCATAATAATTTTTCTTTTTCAAATTTTTCTAACATAATTATTTGTTTAATGGTTCATTTCTAGCTTTTACTCACGCCTATTTGTTAATATTATTTGAATAAAAAAATTATATTTTTATGCAACATATATATATTGGCGATGAAGGCAAAGGATTTCCTTTGGTATTAGTTCATGGATTTTTAGGTTCATCAAAAATGTGGGAACCACAAATTAATTTTTTTAAAGATCATTTTAGAGTAATCACTCCTGATTTACCTGGTTTTGGAAAAAGTAATAAAGTCAAATCACTTAATAACATTAATTTTATGGCTCAAACAGTTTTAGATTGTTTGAAAGAAAAAAGTATAGAAGAATTTTATTTATTGGGTCATTCAATGGGAGGAATGATAGTTCAGGAAATGGTAAAAATTGCAGGAGAAAAAATATTTAAATTAGTTTGTTACGGCACAGGTGCTATTGGAGATATACCAGGAAGATTTGAAACTATGGATGAATCAAGATCAAAATTAAAAAAAACGGGTTTAGAAAAAACAGTTTATAGAATTGCAAAAACCTGGTTTGTGAAAGAAGACAAGGCAAACTATTTTCATTTATGTTTGGATGCTGGTAAATCAACTTCTTTAGAAGCGGCCGATAACGCATTGATTGCTATGAAAACTTGGAGAGGAATAGAAAATTTAAAAAATATAAATAACAAAACTCTAATTGTTTGGGGAGATAGAGATAAAGCTTATAATTTAAACCAAATTGAAATTTTAAAAAATAACATTCTTAATTCTGAATTAAAGATTTTTAAAAATTGTTCACATAACGTCCATTTAGAAATTCCTGATAAATTTAATCAATCTATAGATGATTTCTTAGAAAAATAATCTGAATTATTTTGTGTATCCGTACTTTTTTAATCTAGCATCACCGGTTCTTGCATGAGCTTCCATACCTTCATAACGAGATAATCTTGCTGCTGCCGCCCCAACCAATTTAGTAGATTCTTTTGTCATTCTTTGAAAACTTAATGTTTTAATAAATTTTCCAACAAATAAACCTCCCGTATATCTTGCTGCTCCTTTTGTTGGAAGAATGTGATTTGTGCCAGAGCATTTATCTCCATAAGCCACAGTTGTTTCTTCACCAAGGAATAAAGATCCATAGTTTTTTAGTCTTTTTAGCCACCAATCTATGTTTTCTGTTTGAACTTCTAAATGTTCTGGGGCGTATTCATCGCTTATTTTTACCATTTCTTCATTGGTTTCACATAAAACAACTTCACCGTAATCTCTCCAGGCAGCTTCGGCATTTGATCTTGGAAATTCAGGAAGATCTTTAATAAGTTCTGGAACTCTATTCATTACTTTTTCAGCTAAATTTTTATCATTTGTGAAAAGCCATGCAGGTGAATTGTAACCATGTTCAGCTTGGCCAACCAAGTCGTAAGCAATAATTTCTGGATCAGCAGTTTTATCTGCAATTATAGCTATTTCGGTAGGACCAGCGAACAAGTCAATCCCAACTTTTCCAAATAATATTCTTTTTGCTTCAGCTACAAACTGATTACCTGGTCCTACTAAAATATCTGCTGGAGCATTTCCAAAGAAACCAAAAGCCATTGCAGCTATAGCCTGAACACCTCCTAAATTTAATATGACATCAGCTCCACAAAGATCAGCAGTATAAATAATTTTAGGATGTGCACCTATATTAGGTTTAGGAGAACTACAACATATAATATTTTTTACTCCTGCAACTTTTGCAGTTGTTATACTCATTACAGCAGAAGCAATATGAGCATATCTTCCTGCTGGAACATAACAGCCAGCAGTATTTACCGGAACTAAAGTTTGTCCAGCAAACAAACCTTCAGATAATTCTACTTCGAAATTTTGACCATAATTTTTTAACTGAGCTTCTGCAAATTTTCTTACTCTGTCATAAGAAAATTGAATGTCATCTTTTGTTTTTTGATCAATAGTTTTCTTTACTTCTTCAATTTTTTCCTTAGATACAATTATATCTCCTTCATATTTATCAAATTTTTTAGTTAATTCTTTACAACCTTCTTCTTTGGATTTTTCTAATTCAGTTAAAAGGTTTTGAACTATCTCTCTAGTTTTTGTTTCATCACTTGATGACGTTTTTGTTGCTTTTTTTAAGTATTGAATAGACATTTTATTAAATTTTACCTTTTTTATTTAATTATTTCAATCTAACGCAACCACAGCAGCAGCTATTGATGCCAATCGAGCTGGAATATCATCAGATCTACTAGTAATTACAACTGGAACTTTTCCTCCAACAACAACACCGGCCGCACAAGCTCCCATGAAATAAATCATCATTTTAACTAATGCATTTCCTACTTCAACACTTGGTACCAGTAATACATCTGCTTGACCAGCTACTGTGTTTTTTATTCCTTTAATAGCAGCTGATTTTTTTGAAATACTATTATCAAAAGCTAGTGGTCCAAAAACATCCGCATTTAGATTTTCTTTTATTGCTTGTTCAGTAATTTCTTTTGCATCTAAAGAACTTTGTACACTATCTAAAACCTCTTCAGTCGCAGACAATACAGCTATTTTAGGTCTATTAATCCCAATTCTATTAGAGAAGTTAATTGCATTTTTAAGTATATGCATTTTTGTTTTAAGACTGGGCAAAACATTTAAAACTCCATCGGTAATAATTAGAGGTCTATCCTCTTTATCAAGAGTCATATGCCATATGTGACTTAATCTTGTTTTACCAAGTAAATTATATTCTCTTTTTACAACTTCCTTCATTAAAACATCTGTGTGAATATGTCCTTTTACAATTATCTTAATTTTATTTTTTGAAGCTAATTGAGCTGCAACTTTAGCTGTTTTATTTTCATCTGGCTCATGAACTATTGTATATTTTGAAATATCCCATTTTTGATCATCAGCGCATTTTTTAATTTCATTTTTGTTACCAATAAAAATTGGAGTAATTAGATTTTCTTTTACTGAATCCATTACAGATAACATTGGCAAAGATTTTCCAGCATTAACAATTCCTGCAACCACACCTTTCTTTTTATGAGCAACATTTAATAGTTTATTTGGGCAAACAATTTCTTTATCTGATAGCATTTAATTTTTTTATGTCTTCTAATATATTTTTAGGTATTACAATAGCTTTTTTTAAATTACTTTTATATCTTTTGTATTTATTTTGTCCTGGGTAAAAAATTTCTTTTGTACCTTTAATTTTAGGTAATTTTTTTATTATTTTAATATTTTCTTTTATTCTTTTATTATAATTACCAACAAATAAATTAGGTTTTATTGTGATAAACAAATGACCAATTTCTTGGGGTCCAGAGAAATCATCAAAAGGATCTCTTACTTTTCCTGAATGATTACCTCCTGTAAAAACACCACTTAAAATGTCTACCATCCATGCCAAACCCGAACCTCGGAATCCAGCTATTGGTAGCTGCACACCTTCAATAGCTTTTTTTGGATCATTTGTTGGTTTGCCATTTTTGTCCAACGCTACATCAAATGGTATCTTTAGACCAAGTTTTGCAGCTCTTCTTATTTTTCCTCTATTAATTACTGAAACAGAGGAGTCTAAAATAAATGGAATTTTTGATCCAGTAGGAGACCCAAAACAAATCGGATTGGTTCCAAAAACACTTTTCCGTGAACCATATGCTGCTATAGCTGGAGGAGCATTTGTGAAGCAAAAAACTAATAAATTTTTTTTAACAGCTTGTTCAGCGTAATAACCAGAGAGTCCGTAATGGCCACTTTTTTTAATTCCAACCAATCCAATTCCAGTTTTTTTTGCATTTTTAATTGCCTTCTTAATACCTATATCGGCAGCAACAAAACCGATGCTATTGTCTGCATTAATAAACGAAATAGACTCTGAAATTTTTTTAACTTTTATTTTAGGTTTTGGATTAATTAATTTTTTTTGAATTCTTTTACAGTACATCATCAGGCGCGATAGTCCATGTGAAGGAGCACCAACTAACTCAGCATTTATTAAAGCGTCAGAGCAAATTTTAGCATGATTTTTACTAAGTCCATGTTTTATAAAAATGTTTATTAAGATACTTTTAATTTTTTTTTGCATTATAAAGTTTTAGATATTTTTTTAGCAAATCTTCTAATATCATTCACTAATAAGTCAGGTTGTTCTAGGGCTGGAAAATGTCCACCTCTTCTCATTTTAGTCCAACTTTGTAAGTTAAATATTTTTTTTACATACGATTTTGGTGGCCATTCAGACATTTCCTTTGGGAATTCAGCTATTGCTGTAGGGACTTTTATTTTCTTGAAATTTTTGGGAAAAAGTCGACCACCTTCTTCTCTTCTTCCAAAATATATCCATGAAGCAGTGTTAAAGGTATTAGTAATTAAATAGACCATAATATTTGTTAATAAAGTATCTTTAGAAAAAACTTTATCAATTTTATTATTCTTAATATCCGACCATGAAAAAAATTTTTCTAAAATCCATGCTGCTGTACCAACAGGACTATCTATCATTGCATAACTTAATGATTGAGGTTTTGTTGCTTGTTGTGTTCTATATCCTTCTTGCAAGATTTGTTGTTTTTCGAATCTTGTTTCCCAGTTTTTTTCTTGTTTGGTTTTGGCTCCTCTAGGATGTCTCATACTTAAAAAATTTATATGAATACCTTTGCAAGATTTAGAATAATCGTATCCAAGCCAATTAGAAATTGTTGCGCCCCAGTCACCCCCTTGAGATAAATATTTTTTATATCCAAGATTTTTTGTCATAAACTTATTCATTATCTTTGCAATCTTTCTTGGACCAATCGGTTTGTTTGATGATCCAGAAAAACCAAAACCAGGAAGAGAAGGGACTATTACATCAAAAGAATCCTCTTTTTTTCCTCCAAACTTCTCTGGGTGAGCAAGTTTTTCAATAATATTTAAAAATTCAACAAAGCTTCCAGGCCACCCATGTAATATAAGCAAAGGCATTGGATTAATACCACTACCATTTTCTTTAATAAAATGAATACTAATACCATCAACTTTAGTTAAATTATTAGAAAATTTATTTATTTTTTTTTCTTGTTTTCTCCAATTAAATTCTGTGAGCCAATATTTTGAAATTTCTTTTAAGTATTTTAAATTTGTTCCGTGTTCCCAACCATTCATATTTTGAATATTGGTCCAAGGATATTTTTTTACTTTATTATATATATTGTTAAGTGTGTTATTTGGTACCCTTAATTTAAAAGGTTTGATCATTTTTAGCTGTGGCTGATCCAAATAGTTTTTGTCTGCAGATATTGATTTAATGATTCTGTTCCTTGGTCTCTGCTCAATGATCCAGATTGTTTATATCCACCAAATGGTGTTTTAATATCACCTTCTGAAAAAGTATTAATTGAGACAGTTCCACATGGCAAATTTTTAGCTATATGAAAAGCTTTATCAATATCTTGAGTAAATACACTTGCATGCAGTCCATATTTAGAATTTATAGCTATTTTTAAAGCTTCTTCAGTATCATTTACTGTAAGTACACCAAGAACAGGACCAAAAATTTCATCTTGAGCAATTGTCATATTTTCTTTCACATTATCGAAAAGGGTAGGTTTAGCAAAAAAACCTTTTTGATTAGTATTTGAAACTCCTCCATGTAAAATTGAAGCTCCTTCATCAATACCCTTTTGAATATAACCATCAACCCTAGCCAAGTGTGCTTTGGATATCATAGATCCCATATTAGTCTCTGTATCTAATGGATCACCAACTTTAATATTTTTTATTCTTTTTAATACTTTATCTAAAAATTCATCTTTCACTTTATTATGAACTATCTGACGCATATTTGCAGAGCAATTTTGACCACCATTCCAAAAAGCAGAATTGATAGCATTATCTATTAATACATCATTTATTTTTGCATCTTCTAAAACTAAGAAAGGGCTTTTTCCTCCCATTTCAAGACCAATAGTTTTTAAATTACTTTCACCTGAGTATTTCATAAACAAAGCACCTACTTCAGTCGAACCAGTAAATGAAACTGCATCAACATCGTTATGTCTTCCCAAAGCTTCACCAACATCACCAAAACCAGGAAGAACATTAAATATACCATCAGGTATTCCAGCTTCTTTAGCAATTTGTGCAATTCTAAGTGCTGATAATGGAGTGTCTTCAGCAGGTTTAATTATTACTGAACATCCTGCAGCTAGAGCTGGAGCCGCTTTCCATACGGCCATCATTAACGGAAAGTTCCATGGCACTACACCCGCAACAACACCAATTGGCTCTTTGATAATTAAACTAGTTATTGAAGGATCTGTTGCTGAAACTTTACCAAAAGTTTTATCTATTAATTCCCCATACCATTGAAAATGCATCGGAACGTCATTAGCAACTTCAGCTAAACAGTCATTAATTAATTTTCCAGTATCTACACATTCAAGTACTGAATTTTCTATACCATGTTTTCTTAATAGTTCTGCAAATTTAAGTAAAATTTCCTTTCTATATTCTGGTGTAGTTTTTGACCAAACTCCACTATCAAAAGCTTTTCTTGAGACTTTAACGGCCAGGTCTACATCTTTGTGATTACATTTTGTTACAGAACATAGCACATCACCTGTAGCAGGATTTATATTTTCAAATTTTTTTCCATCTATAGCATCTACGTATTTACCATTAATATATGCTCTGCCTTCAAATTTTAATTTGTTTGCAACAGATTTATAATTTTCCGTTGACATATATTAACCTTTTCCACGCCAAGGAATTGTTTTATCTATTATTTTTCTAAGAGTAACGTCAAATAGAAGTCCCAACATTCCCATTACGAAAATTGTTATCCAAATAACCTCATATTGAAAATATTTTTTAGCAACGTTTTCAACAAAACCAATACCAGTAGTTCCTGCTAAGAATTCAGCTGCAACTAATGTTCCCCAACACATGCCAATTGCAACTCTTACGCCAGTTAGAATTTCTGGTAATGAATTTGGAAATATAACATATCTTAGAATTTGCCATCTAGAAGCACCTAAAGAATGTGATGCATGAATTTTTGATAGCTGAGTTCCAGATGCTCCAGCTCTAGCAGAAATAATCATAATTGAAAATGAAACCATGAATAATAAAAAGACCTTTCCAACATTATCTATCCCAAGAACAGAAATTATTAGTGGCGCCCAAGCTAACGGAGGTACTGGCCTGTATAATTCAATTAATGGATCAAAAAATCCTTTAGCAAATCTATTTAGACCCATAAACAAACCCAAAGGTACACCAAATATTATTCCAAGAATTAATCCTAAAAATACTCTTAAAAAAGAGTCCCATATATGACCCATAGGGATTGGTATTTTGAATAATTTAAATTCACCAGTTGCTATACTTAAAACTTTACTCTTAAAGTTTGGTTTTACTGAGCCATCCTCACTATGAACTGGATATTTACCAGGAATAATATCTGCAAGCCAATCTGGAAGAATAAAGCCAACTATTTTACTCACGTCCATCATTTCATACCAAATCAGTGGAATATTTTTAAATCCAACACTTGGTTTTAGTAAAAGACCAAATTTATTTAAAGTATCAGAAGGTTTGGGTAACCATCTACCAGAACCTTGTTCGGAACAACTGGGACCGCTTGACACTATTGTTCCAGCAGGAAATAAAAAAATATCAACCAATCTTAAACTTCCTTGCTCTTTTTTTTGAACATGATCAAATTCTACAATTGATTTTAGCATACCATCCAGAGTTTTGGGTGGAAAAATACTTGCGTATTCAATTCTTCTTGCAACTTTAAGAATGTCTTTTGCAAAAGTTGACGGAATTTCTTGTGTGTCATCTAGCTTTAATCTATATGCTTTAATTTCATCTTTGATTTCTTGCATTGCTCTCTTATATTCAGGATTATGATTTCTTAATTTAAAGAATTCATCACTAATTATTTTTAATTCTTTTGCGGCAGCATCAAATTTTAATCCTCTTTTTGTCTCTGGAATGATAGGAATTTCTACTGTTTGTTCTACTGCAGTTCCTGACGCTCCCCATCCACCTTGTTTTTTTAAAGCTTCAATTCTTTTATTTTCTTCCTCAATACTTTTTATTGGTGGATAACTTGCTTTTTGAAAATCTTCTATTAACAAAAAAATTCTATTAGTTAATTCATCAATCTTATTTTTATTTTCATTCTCTAGAAGTTTTTCATTAGTTAATAATGGAATTGTTTTTTTTGTTTTTTCAATTAAGTTTAAAAGTTTATTTTTATCTTGATCTCTTAAATCAGCTGAGCTTTGAATTTCAATACTTAATTTTTCAATATTTTTATTTTCACTTTTGATAACAAAGGTGCTTTTAAATTGTCTTTCTTCTATTGGAAACAAATATTTTAATGAAAGTAATGAATCGTTAACTTTTGCAACTTGACAAAGTTCATTAGCTGATTTTGGATAAAAAGCTTTTGCTATATCCCATGAATAATAAAGCCATGTCAATAATAAAAAACTACTTCCAACAATAATCCAGTGAGTTCCTCCTTTAGCTCTTTCGGGGTTTCCAAAAACAGCATCAACTTTTTCAGTTTTTATTAATTTCCTCCCATACAAAATGCATCCTATAACAGCAAAAAAAACTAAAAATGTGATAATTTTAGTGAACATATTAAATATCTTTACCCATTATTTCTTCTTCCATGTTCCAAATCATAGCCAGGATTTCTTCTCTTTTGTTCACAAAATCATTATTGTTTTTTATTTCTCTTAAATCTCCATTTATTCCCATTGAAGCAAAAGGAAGATTGTATTCTTTATGTATACGACCAGGTCTTGGTGCCATTACGTATAACCTTTCACCAAGTAGTAGCGCCTCTTCAACAGAGTGAGTAATTAGAATTATAGTTTTTCCTGTTTCTTTCCAAATTTTTAAAACTAAAGACTGCATTTTTTCTCTAGTTAAAGCATCAAGAGCTCCCAATGGTTCATCCATTAAAATTAAATCTGGATCATTAATTAGACATCTAGCAAGAGCAACCCTTTGCTGCATACCCCCAGATAATTGATAAGTGGGTGTATTTCCAAAGCCTTGTAAACCAACTATGTCCAGCCATTCTTCAACTTTTTTTGCTGTTATAATTGGATCTTCTTTTTTCATCCTTAGGCCAAAGTTTACATTTTCATTAACTGTTAACCATTCAAATAAAGCACCTTGTTGAAAAACCATTCCTCTTTCAACACCAGGACTATCAATCTCTTTTCCACTTAAATAAATTGAACCAGAGGTAGGTCTAAGAAACCCAGCAGCAATATTTAATAAAGTTGTTTTTCCACAACCCGAAGGACCAAGAACTGTTAAAAGTTCTCCTTTTTTTAGAGTAAAATTTAAATCTTTTAATGCATGAACAGTTTCTCCTTTTGGAGTTTTAAAAATCATGTTTAGATTTTGAGAAATTAAATCACTCATAGAAATAACTTTATATTAAAATTTTTATCAAAAAAATAGGCACCAACTTATTAAATTGGCGCCTATCTAATTTTATCTTACTCTTTAAATTATAAAGGTAAAAAACTAGTATCTACTGCTCCATCAGGAGTATTCATTCCTTTTAGAAATCCATCAAGATTACCACTTTCCATAGATTTTTTAGTTTCTACAGCATTTAGGAATTTAAATCCATTTATGGTATCTGTCATATCTGCAACAGACATTTCAGCATCTTTAGCTATGACGCTCATATCGCTTTTACCTGCTCTGTATCTAGCATTAGCTTCATGTGTTACTTCTATGAAAGTTCTAACCATTCCTGGGTTTTCTTTCATAAATTTATCAGTAACAGATGTAATATCTATACCTAAAATACCTGCATCACGAGCTTCTTGAACTGTTAAAAGTCTTGATCCAACTGCTACAGCAGCTTTGATAGAGTTACCACCAAATAGACACGCCATAACAACATCACCGCTAACTAAAGCAGCAGCTCCTTCTTCAGGATCCATTTGAATAATCTCCATTTTTTCTCGATCAGCTCCTACAACTTTCATACTTTCATCAAAAACATACTCAGCCATAGTTCCTAGTGGAACCGCAACCTTTTTGCCTTCTAATTCAGAAGCATTAGCTTTTGTAATTCCAGAAGCTTTAGATGTAACACAAGTTGTTCCACCCATTCCGTATTCCATAGCAATATCTACAAGCTTTAAAGGTGCTTTAGATTTAACTGCATTTATAAATGGTACTAAACCTTGTGAGTAAGAGATATCAATATCTCCTGCTAACATAGCATCAGTCATTGCTCCACCATTTGCAAAGTTCGTCCATTTAACCGGAACACCTAGAGCTTTATCAAAAATCTCTTTAACTTTATCTTCTTGGTTTGGAGTTGGCCACTCTAAGAAGAATGCAACTCTAACTTCATTAGCAGCTGAAAAAGCTACTGTTGTACTTAAAGTAAAAGCAACGAGACTTCCTAGAATAAAACTTATTATTTTTTTCATTTATTCTCCTCTTTAAATTTAAATTTAAAAACAATATTTAAGTTCATATTTCCGCTGATGTAAATGATGATTTAAATTAGAAAGATATATTAACACACATTCAATTATAAGTTGTATTAATTTAACTAACTTTGGGAAAAAAATATTTCTAGTTAAAGTTTTGAAATTAGTCTAAGAATTCTTTTTGAAATCTGTTAAACAATAATATATGAGCTCAAAAAAACCAACAATACCTAACTCACTCAATGAACACTGGATGCCATTTACATCCAATAGAGACTTTAAAGAAAACCCAAGACTAATAACTGAAGCGAAAGGTGTTTATTTAAAAAATCATCAAGGGCATACACAAATAGATGCAAGTTCTGGACTATTCTGCAACCCTCTTGGTCATGGAAGACAAGAAATAATTGATGCAATTACAAATCAGTTAAATACTTTAGATTATGTACAACCATTTCAACAAGGATTTGGTGGATCTTTTGAATTAGCAACAAGAATTTCAAAAAATACACCAGGAAACTTAAATAGAATTTTTTATACAATGTGTGGCTCTAGTGCGGTTGAAACGGCAATCAAAATCTCAATTGCTTACCATAAATCCTGCGGACAAGGAGAAAGATTTCGTATCGTAGGCAGAGAAAGAGCATATCATGGTATGCATATTGGAGGAACTTCAGTTGGCGGAATGGTAAATAATGTTAAAACATTTGCTAGTGTTTTAATACCAGGCGTAGTTCATATGAGACACACACATTTACCTGAACATAAATTTGTTAACGGTCAGCCAGAAACCGGAGCAGAATTAGCAGATGATCTTGAACGAATAGCAACTAATTTTGGATCAGAGAATATTGCTGCATGCATCGTTGAACCAATTGCTGGTTCAACAGGAACATTAGTTCCACCGAAAGGATATTTGGAAAGATTAAGAACAATATGTGACAAGTATGGAATATTATTAATTTTTGATGAAGTCATTACAGGTTGGGGAAGAACAGGCTCGCCTTTTGCTGCACAAGAATTCGGAGTTACTCCAGATTTAATAACTATGGCAAAAGCAACAACAAATGGAATAGTTCCAATGGGTGCAGTTGCTTGTAAAGAAGAAATCTACGATGCAATCATGGATGGATCTCCAAAGGGAGCTATAGAATTATTTCATGGTTATACGTATTCAGGAATTCCAATTGCGGTTGCAGCTGCTTTAGCAGTGCAGGATATTTTTGAAAAAGAAGATATATTTAATAGAGTAAAAGATTTAGCTCCTTATTTCCAAAAAGGATTATTCACTCTTAAAGATTTAGATGTTGTAGATAATATTAGAGGATATGGAATGATGGGAGGAATTGATATGAAATTAGATAAAAAACCTGGAGCTGCAGGGTTTACATGTTTTAAACATTGTTATGAAGCTGGAGTTAACTTTAAAGCCACAGGCGATTGTTTAATAATTGCACCTCCATTTATTTCTGAAAAAAAACATATTGATGAAATCATCGAGAAATTAAGAAAAGGAATTTCAAGTTACGCAAAAAATAAAAAAAATTAATTTTTTTAAATGAAAATTGGTGTACCCAAAGAAATTAAACCACAAGAAAGTCGTATCGGCCTAACCCCAAAGAGCGTTAAAATTTTAGTGTCAGATGGACATGAAGTTTTAATCGAAAACAATGGAGGTTATGAAGCTGGTTTTGAAAATGATGATTATAAAAATGCAGGAGCAATAATAATTGATAAAGCAGAAGATATTTTTAATGATGCTGAAATAATCGTTAAAGTTAAAGAACCACTATCCAATGAAGTAAAAATGATTAGAGAAAATCAAATTGTATTTACTTATCTTCACTTAGCAGCAGCAAAAGAATTAACTGAGGGATTAATTAAAAGTAAAAGTATATGTATAGCTTACGAAACAGTAACAGATAAAAATGGAAGACTTCCACTTCTTGCACCTATGAGTGCTGTTGCTGGTAGAATGTCTATTCAAGCAGGAGCACATTCTTTAGAAAAAAATCAAAAAGGAAGAGGATTATTATTAGGAGGAGCGCCAGGTGTAGGACCAGGAAATGTTGTGATTTTAGGCGGAGGAGTAGTAGGTGAAAATGCTGCGTTAATTGCAACAGGCATGGCAGCAAAAGTTTATATAGTAGATAAGTCTGAAACTAGATTAAAACAATTAGGAGATATTTTTGGAGATAAAATAATTCCACAGTTAAGTGACAAAATTGATTTAAATAAACTAATTTCTGAATGTGATTTATTAGTTGGTGGAGTTTTAATTCCTGGAGCTGAAGCACCTAAATTAGTTACAAAGAATATGCTGAAAATTATGAAAAGAGGCGCAGTTATTGTAGATGTTGCAATAGACCAAGGAGGATGCATTGAAACAAGTAAACCAACAACACATGCTAATCCAACTTACGTTGTTGATGATATTGTCCATTATTGCGTAGCAAATATGCCTGGAGCAGTTCCAAGAACCTCAACATTGGCATTAAATAAAGCTACATTGCCTTTTTTATCGAAACTTGCAAAAAATGGTTATAAAAAAACGTTAAATGAAGATTTAAATTTTTTGGCAGGACTTAATATTTATAAAGGAAATGTAACATATAAAGCTGTTGCTGATATTTTTGGTTATGAATATGTATCGCCAAAAGACGCTTTAGCAGACTAATTTTTAATGGATAAAAAAATTCCAAGCAGCACAAAAGTTGTTGTAATTGGAGGAGGTATAGCAGGATGTTCTGTAGCTTATCATTTGGCTAAATTTGGTTGGAAAGACACTATTTTACTTGAAAGAGATCAACTTACTTCAGGCACTACTTGGCATGCGGCAGGCTTAGTTAGTCAGTTAGGCCCTTCTGCAGCAATTACAAAAATAAGAAAATATACAACAGACTTATATAAAGAATTAGAAAAAAAAATTGAATTTTCTGCTGGATTGAAATTAAACGGTGCATTATCCATAGCAACAACAAAAGGGCGTTGGCACGAACTACAAAGACAAGCGACTACCGCACAGTTATTTGATGTGCATGTAGAAGTATTAAATATTGATCAAATAAAAAAAATTTACCCAATAATAAATGAAAAAGACATTCTAGGTGGTATTTTTATGCCAGGAGATGGTCAAGCTGATCCTGTGGGTGTAACTAATTTATTAGCAAAAGCAGCAAAAGAAGAAGGTGTTAACATTTTTGAAAAAAGTCCAATTGAAAAAATTCTAATTAAAAATGGAAGAGTTGCAGGAGTTAAAGTTAATAATCAAGTAATTGAGTGCGAGTATATAGTTTTAGCAACTGGAATGTGGTCAAGACAAATAGGTGAAGATGCAGGAATAAGCATACCTTTGTATCCTGCAGAACATTTTTATATTATTACAGAACCAATTAATGATTTACCTAAAGATTTAGCAGTACTGAGAGATTTTGATGACAGATTGTATTTAAAGGAAGATGCGGGCAAATTATTGGTTGGAATTTTTGAAGGAAAATCAATACCTGCTTTTACACAAACACACAAAGTTCCTAATGATTTTTCTTTTGGAGAATTTCCAGAAAACATTGATCATTTTGAACCATATTTAGAGGCCGCTTTTAAAAGGGTGCCACTTTTAGAAAATGTAGGAATTAGAAAATTTTTAGCTGGACCGGAGTCTTTTACGCCAGATACAAATACATTATTAGGCGAAGTTTCAGAAGTTAAAAATTTTTTTGTTTGTTGTGGGTTTAATAGCATAGGAATTGGAAGCGGTGGTGGAGCTGGAAAAGTAACAGCAGAATGGATGATAGATGGTCATATTAATGAAGATTTATTTATATACGACATAAAAAGATTTCAAAAATTTCATTCAGAAACAAAATTTATAACTGAAAGAATAACTGAAACTTTGGGAGATCTTTATGGTATGCATTGGCCATATAAACAACACAAAACTTCAAGAAGTAAAAAATTATTTCCTTATCATGAAGAATTAAAGAAAGCAGGGGCTTGTTTTGGAGTATCTTCAGGATATGAAAGACCAATGTGGTTTGCTTTAAATAATGAAAAACCTGATTATAATTATAGTTATAATTATCAAAATTGGTATCCAGCTGTAGAATTCGAAACAAAAAATGCAAGAGAAAATGTTGGATTATTTGATCTTACAGCTTTTTCTAAATATGATTTAAAAGGAGAAAATACGCATAAAGAATTACAAAAAATTTGTACAGCAAATATTAAAAATGAGATTGGAAAAACTACTTATACACAAATGCTAAATAAAGATGGAGGAATAGAAACAGATTTAACAGTTGTTTGTATAGACACAAACTATTATAGAATCGTTACTTCTGCAGCAAACAGAGAACATGACAAATTCCACATATTAAATCACCTATCTAAAGAAATACAATTTATTGATGTAACAGATGAAATTGCATGTCTTGGAGTATTTGGTCCAAAGAGCAGGAATTTAATGTTAAAATTATCAAACGATGATTTCTCTAATGAAAATTTCAAATTTGGCACTGGTCAAAAAATTACAATAAATAATAGAGAAATTTGGGCTCAGCGATTATCTTATGTTGGTGAATTAGGTTTTGAACTTTATATTAAAATGAATGAAGTGAAAGAAATTTATAATTTAATAGTTGATATGGGGCAAGAATTCAACCTCTGTCATTGTGGCACGCATGCAATGGACACTATGAGAATGGAAAGTGGTTTTTTACACTGGGGTCATGATATTTCTCCAGAAGAAAATCAATACGAAGCGGGACTTCAGTTTGCAATAAGTTATAAAAAAGATGTCAGTTTCATTGGCAAAGAAGCTTTGAAGAAAATTAAAGATAATAAACAAGTAAAAAAATTTGTTATGCTTGCGCTTGTAAATAGCAAACCTGGCGAACCATTACTACTTCATGATGAGCCAATTTATTTAGAGGATAAAATTATTGGCAGAACCACATCAGGAAATTATTCATTTAACTTTGGTAAGAATTTAGCTTTTGGGTATATAAAAATTGATAATGATTTAGTATATCTTCGTGAAAAAAATTTATTTATTGAAGTTGAGAAAAAAAAATTTAAAGCAACACTATTATCTAAACCACTAAACACTAAAGACATAAAAAAAATATAAACACAAATTTAAGCAAAAAATTAATGGTTTTTTATTGATAAAAAACTAAAAATGTACACTTTTTCACTTTTGATTTAGATCAATTTATGATTAAATAATGTTTTTATGAGAGAGAAATTAATAATAGCGGCAAATATTCCTTCAGAAAGAAGAGTAGACATCAATATTCTCCTAGCCAAAGTTAGAACAAAGGAAAAAAAAGAAAAAATTGAAACTACAATTTTCATTAGTATGGTTGCAATGGCGATTATTGTAACCGGAGTTATTGTTTCTTTATAAATTTAATCCATTTATTTAATATTATTTTGTATTAGAAATGACTTTGCAATTAAATATTTTAGAAAAATTTGATTATATATAGATAAGTTAATAATATTAAAGCTTGATGTCTAAAATAATAGAAATTGGTATTACAAAAAAAAATAATCAAAAATCAAAAATTGAAAAAGTTAATGATATTGAAGTAATAGCTGGAAAAGGAATTAAAGGAGATAGAAATTATCACGAATATAATAAAGCCAGAAAACAAATCACTTTAATCGAAAGTGAAAACATTGATTATTATAATGAAAAATATAATACTAATTTTTTATATATAGACTTTAGAAGAAATTTAGTTACTAAGAACATCCAATTGAATGATTTAATTGGAAAAAAATTATCTATTGGGCAAATTAATGTCAAGGCTCATGATCTATGTAGACCTTGCAATTATCTTCAAGAAATTTTGGGAAAAGATAATATTATCAAAGAATTTTTAAGAAGAGGAGGTCTGCGTTGTGAAATCCTAGTTTCAGGAAATATCAAGGTAGGCGATGAAATTAAAGTCTTATAGTTTTCTTTTAATAGTTATTTTGCAAATATATCATTAAATTGTCTAGCAACTCTTACAAATGTTGTGCATTTACTTAACTGTTTTAAAGAAGGTGCTCCAACATATGTACAGCTACTTCTAACGCCACCAAGAATATTATAAATCGTATCTTTTATTTTACCTCGGTATTTTACTTTTACCGTTCTTCCTTCGCTGCTCCTATAGTCTGAAAGTCCGCCATAATGTTTTTTATTTGCAACATCTGAGCTTGAACCATAAAACTCAATGTATTTTTGATCATTTGTTTTAACTAATTTACCTTTACCTTCGTCATGACCTGCTAGCATTCCTCCCAACATTACAAAATCAGCGCCACCACCAAATCCTTTTGCTACATCACCGGGGCAAGAGCATCCACCATCAGCAATAATATGCGCACCTAAACCATGGGCAGCATCAGAACATTCTATAACTGCACTTAACTGAGGATAACCAACTCCAGTTTGAATTCTTGTCGTACAAACACTTCCTGGACCAATTCCAACTTTTACAATATCAGCACCACTTAAAACCAACTCTTGGGTCATATCAGCCGTAACTACATTACCAGCAATAATTGTTTTAGTAGGATATTTATCTCTTACTGATTTTATAAAACTACTAAAGTGCTCTGAATATCCATTTGCAACATCGATACAAATAA
>Ga0187833_10002646_pt1 | contig 18982 bp, 19 predicted proteins | sample ETNtaG_37_FD_167968 | JGI IMG/M metagenome (GOLD analysis project Ga0187833, IMG submission 167968) | Marine microbial and viral communities from oxygen minimum zone, Eastern Pacific Ocean - ETNP2014_SV_400_PacBio MetaG (Illumina Assembly) | ecosystem: Environmental > Aquatic > Marine > Hypoxic...
AATTGCATTATTTACCTCCTTTCTCAATTTCTTTTATCAAAGCATTTACCTTACCTGCAGATTTACCCAACTCTTTCGCCATAGCTTTCTGAGTCAGATTCTTTGGTATAAGCTTTTTTAATTTTTTTTTAAGGATTTCAAAAAAAATTAAGTCAGATCAAGAAAAATATGATTTAGCAGCATCTTTTCAAAGAACTATAGAGGAAATATTATATAAGAAAAGTAAGATTGCTTTTTCGGAATTTAAAAAAATAAATGAAACAAATAAAAATAAATTTGTAATTGCGGGTGGTGTTGCAGCTAACAAAAGAATTAGAGAGGTGCTAACTAATCTTTGTGCCGAAGAAGGTTTTGAACCAATTTTTCCCCCAATTAATTTATGTGGGGATAATGCTGCAATGATTGCAATGGTTGGTCTAGAAAAATTTAGATTAAATCAGTTTGATAATTTAGATTTCCCTGCAAAACCTAGATGGTCACTTGATGAAAATGCTATTTTTTTAAAAGGTGCTGGCGTAAAATTATAACTTTAATTTATCCAATTTTTATTTTCTCTAAGATATTTGGCACCAAATCTTGCTTTAATTTTTCCATGTAATTTTAATTTACGATTTTCCTTATAAAGAAAAGGATGATTTGGATCTAAATTACTTATATTTTTTTCAAAAATGGACCAAAATTTTTTTTGTAAAAAAATATCTTCATCTGTTTCTTTCCAATTTCCATTTAATCTTTCGTCCATTTCAATTACAAAATCTCTTATCTCTTCAGGAGTATTTTCGTGGAGTTCAACATTATTATTTTCATAATCTTCAGCATAAAGGGCTATACCAAGGTTTGATGAAAAAATTTCAGATATTGTTAGTTCTTTTTTATTAAACTTATTGATGTGATGTTTTGTAAGTAATAAAAATTTTTTGGTGCTAGTATAAAAATAACCAATAGGAACAACAACAAATGCAATAGGCCTTCTAAATATTACTGGAACTGCGTCAAAACCCGTCCCAGTAGAAATGCAAAAAAAACATTTTGCTCCAAGATAGATATCCATAAAATCACTTCTTATTTCAGAATTTGCATAATCAATTATTTTAGAGTTCGATGATTTCAATGGTTTTAAAACATTAATTCCCATTCTAAATACATAATATCCTCTTGAGACAAGTTCTTCTGCTGCCATGACATACCTATCAATATCTCCGTCTCTATAGCTATGATAATTCCACCTGTTTTCAAGATTTTCTTGCTCTAAATGTCTATTTAAATAACCAGAATCTCTAACGATTAAACATACAAATTTAGCATTTTTTGGTAATCCAAACTTTTTTAAAATTTCTTTTCCCTTAATTTCTTCATCTGCAGTAAAATTAATGTGTGAACTAAACTTTTCTAATAAATTATGAACATTTCTATCTTCGTTAATTGGGCTTTTTATTTCATAAACATTTTTTTTACCAAAAAAAAGGTTACTAATATTATGGATTGGTTTTATTAACCATCTAGGCAAAATTGTAATACTTCTACGCCACATATTTTCTAAAGTTTTATTGCATATATATTCGGACAAATAAAAAAAATCTTTGTACCTTTGTTTGGGAAAGTCAATATTAGCGTCACGCTCACAACAATATAATTCAGTATTAACAGCAAAATGACCAATTCTACTTGAATATAATTTATTCCATCTAATTAAATACCAAGGCTTAATTAAAATTATTACAATAAAGATTGGAATAGATATTAAGTATATAGGTAATTGAAAAAGAATATAAAGAAAAGATATAAATTTTTTAAAAATAACACTAATTCCTCCATTTTTCATTTGCAAAAAATGTTTAGCAAAAAAAGTTTTATTATACATGCTAAATAAATCTTTCTATGAATTTTTCATAGTTTTTCATACTGCTCATTTTTTAGCCTATCAATTCTTGAATTCAAGAGCCATAAACTTAATAAAACCTAAAAAAAATAGGACTTTCCTTCAGCTCCATCCATAGGAATTAAACATCCACACATCATACCTGCATTTCTTGAGGCCAAAAATTCTATCATTGGCATAATTTCATTGGTATTTCCCATTTTTTTTCTTGGAAGTCTATTTTTAATAAAATCATTATATATTTTTTTATTTTTTATTTTTAATCTATACATGGCGTTTAGAGGTCCAATAAATCCACCCGGTAAAACACCTGTCATTATTATGTTATGTGCACTTAATTCTCTGCCTAAAGTTCTTACATATGCTGAAATTGTTGCTTTTGCTGAATTATAGCCAACTGAACCTACGCTTTCATATGATGCTATAGATCCAATATGGATTATATTTCCTTTTTTATTTTTTTTCATCCTTGGAATTATCAATCTATTAATTTCTACAGCAGATAAAATATTTAAATTAAGAAGTTTTTGAAAATTTTTTGATGAAATAAGACTTTCTTTCAAACCCATACCGCCACCAGCAGCATGCAATACAACATCTGCTCCATTTAAAAACTTAGTAGCTTTTTTTATGGTTTTTTCGATAGTATTTATATCCAATAAATCTATTTCTAAACTAATGTGCATTCTAGAATTTTTACATTTTTTTCTTACTTTTTCTAAATTTGAATGAGATCTAGAAAGTAATGCTATTTTATAGTTTAATTTAGAAAACCAAATCGCAGCTGCTTGTCCTAATCCTTTTGATGCGCCAATGATAATAATTTTTTTCATTTATTTTTGAACAAGGCTTAAAGATTTTGCAGTGTTAAACTTATAGTCACCATTATACTTTGTGTGTTTTAATACTTCAATCCATTCTCTTTTTTTTAATATAGTGGAACCAAGTAGTGTCCAATACCTAAATAATCTAAAGTCTCTTTCACTTTCATATGATCCCAAAGTTATAAAACTCTTATCTTTTCCGACTCTTTTAATTTCTTTTAAGCACTTAATTGCATTGGCAAGATTTAAGGAATAAACTGGACCAATAGCAATGACAAAATCAAATTCATTTTTTTTAAATGGCAAATCATAAAACAAACCTTTTTTAATAAATTTTTTAATTTTTTTGTCTGCAGATTGTATAGCATAATCTGAAACTTCAATGCCTCTTACTTTTGCTTTAGGAAAAATTTCTTTTATGTCTTGTAATAAAAAACCTTTGTCACATCCTATTTGTAAAATTTTAGCATTATCTTTTAATCGATAAACATCAAAGATTTTTTTTGCAACAGCTTTCCATCTACTGTCATATTTAAAACCTCCATATCCATCTTCTCTTTTTCCATCATAAAATTTTTTTCCTCTATAAGAGGCTACAATTCTGTTCTTGATAGTTCTAGAATTTTTAGATACGTATCTTTTCTTTATAACTGGATAATTGTTAAGAAGATCAAATTCTCTCATTTATAAATACTAATTATTTTGAGTAACTAAATCAAAATTTTGAAACACTTTCTGTTAAATCTTCTGCAGTAATTCTATTTTTCACATGATCACTATCATTTACAAACATTCCAACAAACCATCTGCCTTTATTGGTATTCCATAAAAGTTTTTCTTTTGGATCAACTTTTTCAACTCCATGAGGTATTGAACCATAAAATAAAACAGCGTCTCCTTCATCTAATTTTTTTTCAATATTAATTTTTTTTGTTTTTGAGGCTTTAAAGTAAAAACCTCCTTCTTTAAAATCCTGGCCAATTTTACCCATTACTAATCCTGATACTACCCTTTGATTTTTTCTTGGATCTACATGATCTCTTAATTCTCCACCACCAGCAGGATATTTAACTATCTGTAATCTATCAACCTGACCATCGCTTAGTATATTTTTTTCATATTTTGATTTATTATTTCCTGCTAAACTTTTTACATATCTCCAATGGCGGTAAACTCCATCTTTTAATTTTTTTTCTAATTTAGTTTTTATATTCCAGTTATAAAAAAAAAATGAATGTTTTATGGCATACACACTGTATTTTTTGGTTATATTTTTGTCTATAATTCTATGAAAATTTGGAACACCATCGAGCGTTTTGTGAAAGCTGGGCTTCCTAGTTTTTTTATAATGATTTGCTAAGTCTATAATCGTTTCTTTAAGTTTTTTTGGTGCTGAATTTTTTAAAATATATGCTTCTTTTTTTATATACATTCCTCTAATTAATTTTTTTAAAAATTTTTCATTTCTACCATCTATAGCTTTTTTTAGTTCATCAAATTCTGTTTTTTTAATTATACCTACAGTTTTAGGAGCTGGGTATTTGCTCTCCAAAAAACTCCAGTAATCATTTAATTTTTTTTGTAGTGACATTCTTAGATTAACTTTTTGATAACTTCTTTCATCCAAGGACCCATATCTTTATAGTGAGCTGTAGTAATTATATTATCATCTATTACTGCTGGCAAATCAGTATAATTTGCGCCAGCATTAATTAGGTCATCTTTCATGCTATAATAACCAGCTATTTTTCTACCTTTAACCACTTTTGCCGATATCAATAATTGTGCTCCACTGCATATACATGCAATAATTTTTTTCTCTTTATCAAAATCAGATATAAATTTTATTATATCTTTGTTCTGCCTAACTTTTTCCATTGCTTTTACACCTCCAGGTAAAACTAAAATATCATAATCCTCTACTTTAATTTCATTAATTGTTTTTACTTTTTGTTTTTTATTTGGAGGAAGTGTGGTTCCTAAAATACCTTTAACAGGCTTTCCTTCTAATAAGCATACGTCAACTTCAATATCTTCTTCAAGTAATCTATAATAAGGATAAATGAATTCATGATCCTGTGCTAGACTTCCTGATATTATAACTCCTTTTTTCATTCTAGTTATTGTAATTATTACTATTTAATTCTTGTTTAGACAAGAAAGGATACATATCTTCAAGTTTTGTTGGTACAATTTTGCCTTCAGAAGTTCTTTTATTAATTGCTTTTGGTATTTGCTCTTCATTAGGGTCCATTACTAATTCACAAATAGAAGCTCCTTTTGAGGAAATTATTTTTTTTAAAGAATTTTTAAGTTTTTTATTCGATTTGATTTTAAAATAATTAAATTTGTGAGACTCTGCAATTTTTTTATAATTTGGAAAAGATATGCCGCTTCGTTTATCTGCTCCCATTATTCTTCCATCAAAACCTAATTGTTGAGTCTGTTTTATGGTTAAATATCCTCCATTGTTAAATATAAAAATCTTTATGGGTATTTTATTGTGCATAATAGTTGCTAGTTCTTGAATATTCATTTGCAATCCACCTTCACCTGTTAAACAAATTACTCTTTTTTTTTTCTTTGCAAAGCAAGCTCCCACCGATGCAGGCAAACCCCACCCCATAGGAGCATGACCAGAATTAGTATAAAAAGTTTGCCCTTTCTTAACTTTAAAAGCCTGATGTGTGCTTGTGAAAGAAAAACCCATATCGGTAACTATAGTATCTTTTTTATCTAACGCTTCTGATAATGCATCTACAAAATAATATGAATTTACATATTTTTTTTGTGTTTTCATTGAATCGATAATAATTGGGTATTTTCTTCTGACTTTTTGACAATAATTAATCCAAGAAGAATTTTTTTTAAAATTTCTCATATATTTATATAGTTTTTCGATAAAATACTTTGCATCACAACCAATTTTCAAATCCAATTTCATATCTATTTTTTTCAATTCATTATTATCTATATCGACCATTATTTTAGTTTTTGCACATCTTGCAAAATCTTTGGCATCATATCCCGTGACCATATAAGGCAGTCTTGTACCGATCGAAAGGTACAGATCACAATTTTGTACTATAAAATTTGATCCCCTTTCTCCAAATGCACCAGGTCTGCCTATATATAATGGATGGCTTGATTCTAAAAAATCATCAGCATTCCATGTTAATGCGAAAGGTATATGAAATTTTTTGATAAACTTTATAAATATTTTCTTACAATTTGATAATTTGACCCCATGACCCAAATGTATCAATGGTCTATTATGTTTACATAAAACTTTGGCGGTTGCTTTTATTTTTTTATCTAGAATTGTATGTGATTTATTTTTTAAATTTGCTTTAAAACCTTTAAGTTTTTTTTCATCTATAAATGAATTTTGAATATTTGCCGGAATGTCAATCCAAACAGGTCCTGGTCTACCCGAATGACACATATAGTAAGCTTTTTCTAAATGAAACCTTATTTCCTCGGCTTTAGTTAGCATAACAGAATATTTTGTTATTGGTTTTATCAAATCAATAATATTAATTTCCTGAACTCCAATTTGTCTTTTTTTTGAACTACCAATAGTTTGATTTAAAAAAACTTGGCCAGAAATAAATATCACCGGAACAGAATCTATCCAAGAAGATGTTACGCCAGTTACTGAATTAGTACCTCCTGGTCCTGTTGTTACTAATGCACACCCAGTTCTATTGCTGGACCTAGCATAACTTTCTGCAGCAAAGGAAACTGCTTGTTCGTGATGACAGGATATATATTTCAGTTTTTTTGCTTTATATAAAGCGTCACACAAGAAAATTGATCCTCCTCCACTTACAGTAAAAACTGTGTCAATTTTTTTTTTCTCCAGAAACTTAACTACGTAATCAGCTAATCTTATCATCTTTATTTTTTATAAATTTTTACAACACTCAATTTTTTTTTAATTTTAAATATTTTTGTTAATATTCTTCAATTATCCGTTTTTGTAATATCTCCATAAGATAGTACATTTCTGCCTTTGTTATCAGATATAGACCCATCTAGAATTGCAAAAATAGTAGTATTTTTATTCTTTAATAATTTTACAAAATTCTTATGAACTTCTAAAGCTACATTTGATTTTCCTATTTTATAAATTTGTTTTTTACCAAGCTTTGGGGATTTAAATTTAATAAATTTAGATTCTATAGCTTTCGTAAATTTTTTTCCTTCATAAGATTTTTTTTCTCGTCCATAACTATCTTTAAATCTTACAAGATCATTTTTATTAACTGGAGTTTCAAACTCTAAAGCTAAAAGCCCGTTTTTAGATACTGATTTTATAGAATGGAATAAGCCTCTTGCTATCATTCGTTTAGCAGGTGAAGAATGTAATTCTGTATTTTTTTTTCTTAGACCAAGTTGGAATAAAGCTTCTCCTTCTAAAAGAATAAAACCACTTTTTTTTAAAGGATGACAATGGAGTGAGGTGGTCTTATTATAGTTAATATTTAATAAAGTTACTGAAAGATGGTTTGCATTTCTATAAACAACATATTCATACCCCCATGGCTTAAATACTATTTTATTATCATAAAAACTACTTTTGTTTTTCATCTTCAATAATCTATTTTTTTAAAGTTTTATTGTGTTTTTGTTTCTTATAAAAATTTTTAATTTTATGAGCGATATAACTTATTTGTTTTTTACTTAAATATTGATGGATTGGCAACGTTATAATTTTTTTTGCCTGTCCATTTGCATTTGTAAAATCTTTTTGATTTAATTTTAAATTTCTTGCTGCTTTTTGTTTATTAAGAGGTATTGGATAATGAATTTTTGCTTCTATTTTATTTTTGATTAAATATTTTAAAAGCTTATCTCTATTTTTTACTAAACACATGTATAGAGCAAAAGTTTCTCTATACCCTTTTGGTCTTTTTGGTATTATTAAATTAGGTGATAAGGTTGATAATAAGCTATCCATTCTTTTAGCATTTTCGTTTCGTTTTTTTATTACATTATCAATTTTTTTTAATCCCTCTATAGCAACAATTGCCTGCAAGGGCTGCAGCCTCATATTAACTCCCCAAAACTCAATATGATCTCTATCAGTCATTCCATGATTTCTAAATTTCTTTATCCAATCAAAGATTTTTTTGTTATTGGTTGCAACCATACCTCCGTCACCCATTACATTTAATGACTTTAAAGGGTGCATACTAAAAGCATTTATGGTGCCAAAAGTGCCTGGTGACTTTCCATTAATTTTTGCCCCTATCCCCATACATGCATCTTCTACAACATGAATTTTATATTTTTTTGCTAATTTAATGATTGAAAACATATCTGGAGAAGCTCCACCCCAATGTACTGGCATTATTGCTTTTGTTCTTTTATTAATTTTTTTTTTTATTTCTTTAATATCAATTTGATATCTATCATCACAATCAACTAAAATAGGTTTTGCTCCACAAGCAACTATTGCACCAACACTAGCATAAAAAGTATTACTTACTGTAATAACTTCATCTCCTTTTTTAACTCCAATTGATTTTAACGAAAGAATTAAAGCATCGGTTCCATTATTTGTAGAAATTACATATTTTGCACCAATATATTTTGAAAATTTTTTTTCAAATTCAACCATATACTTTCCAAGCGTAAAGTCTGTAGATCTAATGAGTTTCCTCCAATGACTTAAAATTTTATCACTTCTTCTAAACTCCATCGGTAAGTAATTATAAGGTACCTTCATAAAATTAATTATAGAAATTGTTTATTTTTTTACAGACGTATAAAATTTGTTCTTTTGATAAATTTTGATGATGTGGCAAAGCCAAAACTTTGTTTGATAATTTTTCTGCCATAGGCAAAGATCCTTTTTTATATCCTAATTTTTTTGTAGCCTTATGCAAATGTAGCGGAGTTCCATAGTAGACCAATGATTGTATTTTGTTTAAACTTAAATATTTTTGAAGACTATCTCTTTTTTCTGCTTGAGATAATAACATTACATAAGAATTAATTTCATTTTTTTTGTCTTCTGAAATTTTAATAAACTTATTATTTAAGTTTTTTCTATAAATATTAGCATTCAATCTTCTTTTATCATTTATTGATTTTAATTTTTTAAGTCTCATTTTTAAAACTTCCGCATTTATCACGTCTAATCTTGAATTTACTCCATATGATTCTACATAATCTCTCTTTTTTAATCCATGATTTCTAAAAAGTTTTATCTTAGTGTAAATTTTTTTACTATTAGTGGTTATAAAGCCACCATCACCAAGAGCATTCAAATTTTTTAGAGGGTGTGTTGAAAATGCAGCAACATCACTAAAAGATCCAGCATGAACTTTTTTATAATATGAGCCCATTCCTTGAGCGGCATCCTCAATTATTTTTAAATTATATTTTTTTGCAATAAATTTTATCTTGTCCATGTTACATACTCTTCCCGTCCAATGTACTGGCATTATTGCTTTTGTTCTTTTATTAATTTTTCTAGCAATTTTGTCCTCATCTATATTGAAATCTTCCTTTACATCTACAAATACTGGTTTTGCACCCACGTGCGTTATGGCGCCAACTGTTGCAATAAATGATATTGGAGAAGTTATTACTTCATCTCCCCTGCCAATACCTAGGGCCCAAAGAGACATCATCAAAGCATCAGTGCCTGAATTTAAACCTAAACAATAATTTCTTTTTGTATATTGGCAAATTTTTTGCTCAAATTCTTCTAACTCATTAGTTAAAACTAGGTGACCTTTTTTTAAAACTTTATCTAAAGTTTTAAGAATTTCTTGTCTTTCTAGCTTATATCTAGATTTTAAATCAATAAATTCTACTCTCATCTTCTTTTATATTTTTCTTTTTTCTTAACCCATTCAAAAATATTAATAGGATTATTTGTTTTTGGTAATATTTTTTTTAGTAAATAGTTATTAAATGCTCTATATCCATTATGTGGCATTGGACCTTTTCTTTTCACATATTTTATTTTTACTTTATATAAATCTTTTATTTTTTGCGCTATCTTAAAAAATGAATTAACATTACCAGAAACTAAATTTACCGTACCAACATATTTTTTGTTCACTAAAAAATAAATTGCATTACCTACATCATTAACATGAATATGGTCTCTTTTTTCTTCGCCTTTACCAAATAAAGATATGTCTTTTTTGGATTGCGCAAGTCTAATGAATTGATTTGGACCGTATCCATTGTGGGAGTCGTTTGAGCCATATACTAATGTTGGCCTAACAATGCATAATTTTATATTCAATAACTTTAATATATTTTCTCTCATTAAATGCATAAAGCCATGAAAATTATCAGGCTTAGTCTCTGACTGTTCTGTTAAGCGTTTTTTACTATCGCTATATACCGCATCTGAACTAACATATAATAGGTAGTTAATTTTTTTTTTCTTTAAAGGTTCAAATACATTTTTGCACATATCTAAATTTTGAATGAGCATTTTAAAGTTTTTAACAGGTGCTATTGCTGAAATAAAAACTAAACTGTCATTTTTTTTTAATACTCTAGAGAGTTTTTTAATAGAATTTGTATTTGTTAAATCTATATTTTTCTTAAAAATAGGTAAAAATTTTTTTTTATTTTTTTTTAATAAATTAATAAAATTAGATGCAACGAAACTATTACCGCCCAAAATGACAATTCTATTGTTTTTTTTCAATTTAATTACCCATACTTATATATTGTAATTTTTTTTTTCTATTAATAGAAAAATTTATAAGATTATATGGATCAACAACAGCTTTAATGTTCGTAAATTTATTTAAATTAATTTTCTTAAAAATTTTCCATGGTGTTGCTATTATTAAAATATCACAATTGTTCATTAAATCATAAGAATTTTTACAAATATTAATATTTTTATGTTTTAATAATTTTTTTATTTTTGGATCGAAAGCATTTACTTTAAATTTATTATTAAATGAAATTTTTTTAATAAAAGATATTGATGGTGAATTTTTAATTGAATTTGTGTTTTCCTTGTAAGCTAATCCTAAAATTCCTATTTTTTTTATACTTTTAAAATCTTTGATAATTTTCTTAAATTGAATATAAATCCAATCTTTTCGATAATTAGATATTTTTTTAATATTCTTAGAATAATTTTCATAAATTTTATTGAACTTTAAGAAATTCCTGAATGTTTCTAAATCCCTTTCCAAATTACCTCCTGATATTCCTAGTCCTGGCTTTAAATAAGCATACTTTCCTATTCTTTTATCTAGTTTAAGAGCATTTGAAATATCTAACCAATTAGCACCAATATTCTCAGAAATTTCAGAAAGTATATTGGTAGAAGTGACACTAGAAATAAGAAAAATATTAATACTAATTTTTGCTAATTCAGCGCTTTCATAATTCATTTCTAAAATTGGACATTTAAATTTCTTTAAGAAAAAATTATATTTTTTATTCATTTTATTTAGACTTTTCCCAATAATAATTCTTTCCGGAAAAAGAGCTCTTTCAAGTGCATTTGAAAAAATTAGAGTTTCGACCTGATAAAATAACCTATTTGATGGCCATTTAATAGATCTGGTAAAACCAGGGGGTACCTGACATAAAATTATTAAATTACATTCAGTCTTTATAATCTTAACAATTTTTTTAATTAATTTTTTAATTTCTAATAAGTTGCTTTTTCCATTTGAATCTGTTGGTACATCTCGTGAGATAAAAACTAAATCACAATTTTTTAAATCATTAATTTTATTTGTAAACTTAAATTGCTTAAATTTTTTCTTTAAGTTTTTTTCTGTGTCTTTTTCATAAAAAGGAATTTTTTTTTTCTTTAGACTTGAAATTATATTTTTATCGTCATCATAACATACAACATTAAAACCTTTTATTGCTGATGCAATAGCATAATTAATGCCTAAATGTGAAAGTCCTACGTAACCTATGGTCAATTTCATAAATTTATACTTTTTAAATTTTTGTTAATCCACATATCTTTACTAAGATCATTTTTTTTTCTTAATTTTAATAATCTAAAAAAATGCTTATGTTCCAATTCCCAGGTAGGATCTTTCTTTTTTATAACAATTGTTTTTTCTTTTGGATAGCCTGATGGAAGTTTTCTCTTCAATATTCTTAAAGTTGAGGGTCCCCATTTGCACAAAGAATCTAAATGAATAGATCCTTTTGAACCAATTATATCGCATCTAAGAGTATTTTTCCACATACACATGGACATTTCTAATTTTATAAAAAATTTATTTTTTTTTGAAAATAAAATTGCATGATCTGGTGATCTGTTTTCAAATTTATTTTTAAATATTGTTTTAAAATTAATATTTTTATCGAACCAAAATTTAATAGTATCCATAAGATGAGGTCCAAGATCTTGGATTATTCCTAGTCCCTTGTCTCTCCATTTATTATTTCTTACAAGTCTTGCTGTTCCATTTCCATAAAATAGGTGGCAATAGTATATTTTTCCAAGGACTTTTGATTTTATAATTTTTTTAATATTAATAAAATGTGGTTCAAATCTATGATTATAAGCTGAATAAAATACTAAATTTTCTTTGTTTGCTTTGATTTCTAATTTCTTTATTTTGATTTCTGAATTTGCAACCAATGGCTTTTCAATAAGTGCATTTTTTTTATTCTTTATACAATAATTAAGAATTTTAAATTTTTCAGAATCTGGAGTGCAAACAAAGACTGAATCATATTTATCTAAAGGTGCATCTTTAATATTTTTATAGTCAGCCCTTATATTTTTATTGTCTACAGTTGCAAAGACAAATTTTTTATTTAATAGTTTTTTTCTTTTTTGGCCTTGCACACCTAAACCAACTATTAAGATTTTCATTTATTTATGAATATAATTAATTTTTTTTTGTACTTCTTTTATTTTGTTAATAATTGTTTTTATATCTATGGGTTTGCTTCCTTCAATCTCACATGCACATGAGGCAGCAAATGAACCTAAAATAGAAGCTATAATAAGTGAATTTGAAACTTTTAGAGAAAGTGAAGAATAAGCTAGTAAAGCGTCGCCAGCTCCAACTGCATCGAGAATATTTTCGGTAAATACACCTATTGAAAAAGGTGTTCTTTCTTTATTTTTTATATCATTACAAAAAACTCCTCTTGGTCCAAGTTTTAAAATTAGATTTTTATATTTTGTTTTTTCATAAAGCAATCCTGCTAACTTACCTACAGTAGAGTCTTGATCTGCTAGAGAAAATCTAGCCTCTCTTTCATTTGGTGTAATTAAATCAAAATTTTTGAACTCAGTTATATTTCCCCACCTGCTTGCAACTTGGCTATCACCCGCTTTAAAACTTTTTTTTGGAATTGCATTCAGTAATTTTTGGATACTGCTTGGGTTAAATATTCCATGTCGAAAGTCACTAAAAATTGTTACTTGTGATTTTTCATTTTTTATTTTATTTACAATTTTTGATAAAGTGTATTCACTAATTGGTGCATTGCTTAATGTGTCTACCTTTAAGAGTCTATAAGTTGAAGAAATAAAAGTATTTTTATCTGTTGTTGGTCTATTTTTTTCTTCAAAAAAATTACCTTGAATTTTATTTTTTTTTAATACTTTTTTTACAAATTTTCCTTTTTTATCATTTGAAATAATTGTGGTAAATTTTACTTTTGCACCAGCTGCCTTCAGATGAAGCGCAACAATTGCAGCACCTCCAACATAACTTTCTTCTTTGTCATAAAGGACACTAAATGTTGGTGTTTTTGTTTGTCCGCCAATAAAATTAGTTTTTGTATATGTGTCTACAATTGTGTCACCAACAACATGAACTGTAGTATTTTTAATTTTTTTTATTACTTTAATTAAATCTTCAAAAGATATTTTGTTGTTTTCCATTATTGAATCTAATTTTTCTAGATCCAAATTTGGTGCACTATAGTTTAAAAATTTTGTTGATGAGTGCACAATATCACCAGGTGTAAAAATCAATTTACCACCAAATTTATCTAGTTCATTTTTTTCTTCTTGAGTTGCTAGTGGCAAACCTTTTGAAGTATATTCAAAACCTTTCGCGAAGAAGTCAGGTTTCAATTTTTTAAGAAGATTTAATGGTTTTTTATTCTCATCAATTAAAACATAATCAACCATTTCAAAAGCAGCTAGATTTGATGCTCTTATTCTCTGGGGAATATGAGGTCTATATATGCCTTTATAGATGAACTTATCTCCGGTACAGCTTACTATTAATATATCAGCTTGAGATTTTGCATAATCTAAGTGTCTAATATGTCCGGGATGAACAATGTCAAAAACTCCATGACATAAAACCACTTTTTTCTTTCTTGGAAAATTACCGATTATTTTTTGTAGCTGCGATAATTCTAAAATTTTTTTTAAATACAAGTTTTTAATATCTTTTGTCATAAAGCTTTTTATCTTTTACCCATATATTTGAACCAATTTTTTGTAGCTTCTTTAATAGATTTTGGCGTCCATAAAGGTGCATCTTTCCAATTTTTAATTTCTACTAACATTTTTTCAACTCCTCTTTTAAAATTTATTGTTGGTCTCCAATTTAGATCTCTTTTTATCTTTGTAATATTTGCCCAAGTTCTTTTAGGTTCACCTGGTCTATCAGGAATAAAGGTTTTTTTTCCTCCTATTAAATTTGCAAATGTATTTACGCTCTGGGGTTTATCACTCCCTAAATTATAAATTTCTCCAGATTTTTTTGATTTTGCTGCAGAATAAAAAGCTTTAGCCACGTCAGTTACATAAACAAAATCTCTAGATTGCTTCCCATTGCCAACTATTGTTAATGGTTGTTTTTTTATTCGTTGTTTAAAAAAAACCCCAAAAACTGCTCCGTATGCTCCTGTAGTTCTCACTCTTGTTCCATATGCATTAAATATTCTTATAGAATTTACTGGTAGTCCATAAACTTTGTGCCAATGAAATGCTGTTTGTTCTCCCATGTATTTGCTTAAAGCATATGGATATTTTGTATCAATTTTTCCTTTTTCATTAGTACGAGATGAATTAAGCCCATAACAAGAAGCAGAAGCTGAATATACAAATTTCTTAACTCTATTGTATCTTGCTGCCTCTAAAACTTTAACAGTACCTTGTATATTTGTTTGCATATAATTCACAGGATTATCAATTGAAGGAATAATGTCTCCGATGGCAGCAAAATGAAATACAAAATCTGCTTTTTTAAAAAATTTATGATTTTTTTTTAGGTTACAAATATCGTTTCTTTCAAATTTTAAATGTGGATTTTTTTTATGATGAATTAAATTTTTTTTGTGTCCTCCAGAAAGGTTATCAATTACATGTACTATAAATTTATTTGCTAGTAATAAATCAACCATATGGCTACCAATGAAGCCTGCTCCACCTGTAACAACAGCTATTTTTTTTTTATTTTTCATTTGGCTTTAATGTTTTTCATTCTATTTATGTTAAAATAAATATCTTCACTAAATGAATTTAACAATAATCCTTTTTTAAAAGCTGCACAAAGATCTTCTACTGCATTTTCTATAGTTCTCTTTGGTGAATAGTTTAATAAATTTTTTATTTTACCTGAATTTATATGATATGATCTATTATCGTCAGAACTTTCTTTAATAATATTAATTTTACCTTTTTCAGGATATTCTTTTTCTACAACTTTCTTAACCAGGTTTGCTACCTCTAAAATAGATAAATTTTGATAACCAATATTAAAAATTTGATTTTGAATTTTTTTTGTCTCAGATGTTATTAATACTACAACGGCATCACAATAATCCATTACATGAAGGTTTGGTCTTAGTTGATTTCCTCCAAAAACTTTTATCATACCTTTGTTAACTGCAAAGTTTGTCAGAATATTAACTGATAAATCCAATCTCTGTCTTGGCGCAAAGCCGCAAACAGTTGCTGGTCTAAAAATTACCCCTTCAAAATTTTCATCTGTATGCTTAAAAAGTAAGGACTCACATAGTCCCTTATATTTGTTGTAGAGTGTTAATGGAACCAATGGGTGATCCTCAGTAACATTTTTTTCTTCAGAAATTCCATAAACTGAACTTGAAGAGGCATAAATAAATCTTTTAATACCTGCATTTTTTGCTGATTCAACCATTGGCTCAAATGCATCTAAATTAATACTAGTAGATAATTTCTCATCTAATGCAAAACTTGTATCATTAGAAATACATGCCAAGTGAATGAAAACATCGTGATTTAGACAGCTAGTATAAATTTTTTCTTTATCTCTAATGTCTCCTTTTATGATTTGTAAATTAGGATTATCTTTTGGAAGAAAACTGTCTGTATAATACATGAGGTCATAAACAGTAACTTTATAACCTTTTTTCAAAAGCTCGGGAACTAAACAGCTTCCAGCATATCCAGCACCTCCTGTTATAAATATGGACTTGAAATTCATTTATTTATTAATTTTAATTTTAAATCCTGCTTTAGTAGCATCATTTAAAAACGTCTGAACAGTTTCTAATGATAAATCATCTAAATTTTTTCCAATTAATGGAATTTTTTTTAAGATATCGTGTGGAACAGTTATTATCTGACAATTAATTTGATTTGCTTGATAAATATTTATCAATTCTCTAGTACTTGCCCATAAAATTTCAATATTTTTTTTAATTTTGCAGATATTAACTGCTTCTGTCATCATTGGTATTGGGTCAATTCCTGTATCTGCAATTCTTCCAGCAAAAATAGAAATAATAACTTCTGTTTCGGAATTTGAAATTTCATATATCTCTTTTACCTGCTGAATAGTAAGGATTGCAGTCACATTACATTTAACTTTATTTTCTAATAGTTTTTTTATTAAGCTAGATGTTTTTTCACCCTTGGAATTTGTAATTGGAATTTTAACAAAAATACTTTTACCCCATGAAGCTATTTCATTAGCTTGATCATACATTTCATCTAAATCATCAGAAAAAATTTCAAAAGATACTGGTTTATCTTTTGTAATTTTCAAAACATCTTGACAAAATTTCTTGTAATCAGTTACACCAGCTTTTTTCATTAAACTTGGATTTGTTGTAAAGCCACTTATATTTTGGTTCATATTCAAATTTTCTACCGAAACTAAATCTGCTCCGTCTGCAAATATTTTTATATCTAAATTTTTCAATTTATTCATTTAATTCTTACTTTTTAAAATATACTTAACTGCAGCATGAAGTGACTTAACAGTTTTTTCCTGTTTAACCGGTCTTTTTTCATAATAATTATTGTTCACAAATATAGTTTTACAGCCTACCTTTAAACCAGCATCAATATCTATTTTTCTATCTCCAATCACATAACTTTCTTTTAAATAAATCTTTGACTCGTTTGATGCTTTTATTATCATTCCTGGTTTGGGTTTTCTACATTTGCATCTATCATTTCTTGTATGGGGACAAAAATAAATTTTATCTACGGGCACTTTTTCCTTTAAAATTCTATGCATCTCTTTAAGAGTTTTTTTTTTTATTAATTTATTTCCAATGTCTGGCTGATTAGTAATAACAAAAACTTTAAAACCCATATTTTTTAACTTTTTAACATCACTTGTAACTTTTGGAAATATTTTAAAATCTTTTAATAATCGTGGAGCATGGAGCATAGCTTTTCCCATCAATTATCATCGGTTTATTTATCACTCCATCTCTATCTAAAAAAACTGCTTTATTCAAAGTTTACCACTTAGCTTTATTCATTTGAAGTTGAGGGTGAAATACTAAACAGTGCCACACAACAGACTGAAAAGCTTCAGAAAATGGTGTTACGAATTTTTTATCAACTTCAGGAATAACTATAACTTTATTGCTGGATTTTTTTGCATACCCATCGTGTTTTCCAATAATACCTAAAATGTTTGAATTAATTTTCTTTGCATAATCAATGGCCATTATAAGATTTGTACTTACGTTTTTTTTTTTATTACCTCCACCAACTGATAAAATAAATAAAGCATCTTTTTTTTTAAACTTGCTAACTTTTAACCAATTAACAAAAGAAGATTCCCACCCTTCATCATTTATTCTTGCGGTAAGCTCTGATACATTATCTATTGGAGTATAGGACTCTATATTGCATAATTTTCTAAAATCATTTACTGCATGAGAACAATTTCCTGCGCTTCCCCCAACACCTAAAAAAAAAATTCTTCCTTTATTGTTTTTTATTTTTTTTAACTCAAAAACTAAATTATTAATTTCTTTCACGTTAATTAAATTGGCAATTTTTGCCACATTTTGAAAATATTTTTCTGTAAACTTCATTTAATTAGTACTATGTTAAGTTTTTGAAAATCTAATATAAATAAAACAAATTCACAAGTTTTTTAAATTCAAAAACAAAGTGAAATAAGAAAAAACAATTAGATGCGGTACTGGTTAATGAAACCAAAGCTTGTGATACATCGATAAGACTCCACTGACTCCCACTAACCTTTACCTTATCTTTACAATTAAAAATGTTGATTAAAGTTAATTATAATCAGCAAATGTATGGTACATCGCATGGTACGATTATAGTGCGATCAGATTATTTGTGCTAGGATTAGCAATCATGAAAAAACTTTTAGGGATCGTGGTTCTGGGTTAAAGGGGCGTTCTGTTACTCGGTGCCCCCACACGCACTCGAATCGCGAACCTACAGATTACAAATCAGTTATTGCAAAAGTATTTCCTTAACAATTTCCTGAAAAAAACTCAAATATCACAATCCAAATAATGTTAGGATGTTATAAATTATTGATTTATAATGTGCACATGAATATAATATGAAATACACCAACTATTTTACTGATCTGACACATACAGGAGGTGGGGTTAACTCACATACGTTTCCGCTTGGCGTTGGGAATGTAGCTGCCTATACATCAAAATATTTATCTGACCAATTGACGGTCGATCTGTTTAAATTTCCAGAAGATCTTAATACGGCTCTAAAAGCTAAAGTTCCACAATTTCTTAGTATGAGCAATCTATGCTTTAATATAAATATTTCCTATGCATTTGCTAGTTATGTTAAGGAAAATTATCCAAAAACAATAGTAATATTTGGCGGACCAAACTTTCCAACAAAATCAGCTGAACGTAAAAAGTTTTTACAGGCGTATCCTAGTATTGACTTCTATATGAAATGGGACGGTGAAATTAGTTATGTAAATCTTGTCAAAAAATTAATCAAATATGAATTAGATATAACGCAGTTTAAAAAAGACAAGGTAATCACGGAAAATTGTTGCTACCTAATAGGGGATGAATATATTGAAGGTCCAGATCACATCGT
>Ga0187833_10002649_pt1 | contig 18969 bp, 15 predicted proteins | sample ETNtaG_37_FD_167968 | JGI IMG/M metagenome (GOLD analysis project Ga0187833, IMG submission 167968) | Marine microbial and viral communities from oxygen minimum zone, Eastern Pacific Ocean - ETNP2014_SV_400_PacBio MetaG (Illumina Assembly) | ecosystem: Environmental > Aquatic > Marine > Hypoxic...
AAAGTTGACAGTTTGGGGAGCAATTCCACTATTGGTCATTGACGTATGGGAACACGCTTATTACCTGAAATATAAAAATAGGAGAGGCGACTTTGTGGATGCTTTAATGAATATTGTCAACTGGGACAATGTAGCACAACGATATGACATCGCTTTAAGACTTAAATGAAACGCCTCTGGGATAAATAAAGGAGAATAAAATGATATTGTTTATTTCATTATTAATATGTTCAAATTTTTTGTTAGCTGGGGGAATAAAAAACCATCAGCAAGTACAAGAAGCTACAGCTCTTTTTGAAATCTGGCTAGAGGCTCAGCGTGATTATCATCAATTACCAGGATTGACAATGGCGGTTGTACACGATCAGGAAAAAATTTGGAGTGGAGGATATGGTTATGCAAACCCATATAAGCAAATATCCTCATCGAGTACTACGATACACAGTATTTGTTCTATTTCAAAATTATTTACAGGGATTGCGGTGATGCAACTTCGAGATCAAGAGAAACTTCATTTAGATGACCCGCTTTCCAAGCATTTACCTTGGTTTAATATCAAAAATACATATCCGGAATGGGGCATGGCCACGATCAGAAACATCCTCACTCATTCATCTGGTTTACCAAGGGAATCGGATTATCCTTATTGGACAGGCCCAGATTTTCCTTTTCCATCTTCTGAAAAAATTGTAAAAAAACTAAATAACCAAGAAACATTATACCCTGCAGATAAATATTTTCAGTATTCCAACCTTGGCTTATCTTTAGCAGGTGAGGTCGTAGCTGCTGTTTCTGGTATTCCATTTAATGATTTTATACAAGATAATATACTTCAGCCACTTGTAATGACAGATACCCGCCCAGTAATGCCAAAATCTCTATATGGTGATCAGTTGGCCATAGGTCATGAAGCACTTAATCGAACTGGTGAACGTCCAGCGGTTGCTTTGTTCAATGCAGAAGGCATTGGGCCAGCAGCAGGTTTCAGTTCTACGGCTTCGGATTTAGCCAAATTTGCATCATGGCAGTTTCGAGTACTAGATGGAAAGGATGAAGTTCTAAAACCTAATACATTACGGGAAATGCACCGAGTACATTTCCTAGATGAGGATTGGTCCCCTGCGTGGGGCTTAGGGTTTTCTATATGGAAATCTGATGAGAAAAAATTTATTGGACATGGTGGCAGCTGTCCAGGCTATCGTTCACAGCTATTATTGCAAACGGACCGAAAAATTGCAACGATTTTTATGACCAATGCTTCTGGCGTAAATGCTCGTATGTATGCTCAAAAAGCTTATGAAATGTTTGAATCAGCTATAGCCAGTGCTGTGGCCAAGGAAAAACCTAAACTTCTTAAAAATCGCTTTAAAAAATATTTGGGCCATTACAGTGATGCTCCTTGGGGTGGGGAATCGGTTGTCGTATCATGGGAAGGTGAACTAGCTATATTAAACCTGCCCACTGAATCACCGCTTGATGTGACGAAACTACATTATGTTTCAGGAAATACGTTCAAGCGAGTACGCAACAGCGAGGATCCTAAACATTTACAAATTTTAGGAGAAGAAATTGAATTTGAAGTGGATAGATCGGGCAATGTAATTGCTGTTTGGCAACACAGCAATTATTCAAAAAAAATAAAATAGTTTTTCTCATGTACGTGGTGAAAAAGAAGCTGCTCGTAAAGTATTTGAAAACCTCGTAAAGTATTTGAAAACAAAGGATGTTCTATAACACAATCAAACACATTTGGTTAATATTAACCCTATTATTTTTATTATCTTGTGCAGAATACAACAGTGTTACTAGGAGAAGTGTTACAAGAGAGCAAATTATAAAGCAAAATATTAAAATAGTATCCGACCCTAAATTAGTGGAGGATTTGATTTATATAGATGAATATATGACTTCAGTCCGTTATATAAATGATTATAAAGAAATCCAAAATTTAGTTCAAAAAAATTTAGTTAGACATGGTTGGTCAAATGTTACAGTATATGTGGAAGTAGTAGAACCTGGATTTCGAGACATTGACTTGAGACGAGGGTTACAGATTGATCGGGGAAAAACAATAAGAGTTTCCATATATAAATAATTAAACTGGCTCAAATAATAGATGTGATATGAAAAAGATATATTTAACAATATTTTGCTTAAGTATTCAATTAATAGCTCAAGAGTTTAGAGTACTAACAATAAATGGTATATTTCCTGACACTATTTAGAAAATGTATAAGGATAATTTGTTAGATTTTATCTAGATAAATAGTATAATTGTTAATTGAAAGTAAATAAAATGTTTTGCAGAACTGCGACTATAAAGCATAATGGGGATACGGATGAGATGAATCAACCTTGTCATAATAGAAATATGTATCCTAATGAACAAAGCCTTCAACAAGATACTTTTAACAGTCAAAGACCAAGTGAATCAAAAAACTAAATGAAACACCTTTTGGGAAAATAAAGGAGAAATAGTGAAAATAATAATATTATTTAGAATTGGTGTGATGGCACTTTTAATTGTAACAAGTAGCAATCTTTTTCCACAGACCGAAAAAGATACTTTACTGATTAAAGGAACTGCTCTTAACTACATAGAAGGTTTGTATACAAATAATTATGAGAGAATGGAAAAAGCCCTTCATCCAGAATTAGCAAAAAGAGTTATCAAAAAGGATGAAAATGGAAATTATAGATTAAGTAATATGGGCTATTCTGAGCTCATATATTATTCAAAAGCTTGGAAGCCAAAATTCGAAAACCCAGAAGAGGAATTCAAGGCAGATATCATCATTTTTGATATCTCAAATGATATAGCTACAATTAAGGTAACCCAGAATAAATACAATTTTTTTGATTATATACATCTGGGAAAAATTGATGGTGAGTGGAAAATAATAAATCTATTATGGGCGAGACCCAAATAGTCTATATTAGAATTATATAGTTTTGTATCTGGATACAATTAAATGAAACGCCTCTGTCTCAAATAAAGGATAATAAAATGAACCATAGATTTTCCACACCATCTAAAAAAGCTCTAATGATTATAGCGTTATCTTTTTTTGCAATTAACAATTCCGTTTTTTCTCAGTATAAAGATAAAGGGTTTAAGATTAACAAAATGATGCAACTGTATCATGATTACGGACAGTTTAACGGAACAGTCCTCGTTGCTGATGGAGAAAAAGTAATTTTCAAAAAGGGATATGGTTTAGCGAATATGGAGTGGGATATTGCCAATGAACCAAATACTAAATTTCGCCTTGGTTCAATTACCAAACAGTTTACTTCCATGATAATTATGCAATTATTTGAAGAAGGAAAAATTCAGCTTGATGATAATATAACCAATTACTTACCTGATTATCGAAATGATACAGGGCAAAAGGTAACTATTCACCATTTATTGACTCATACTTCAGGTATTCCAAGCTACACAAGTTTACCCAACTTTCTTAAAGATGTAAGCCGTAACCCATATACGGTTGATGAATTTGTAAAACTATTCTGTAGTGATAGCCTGGCTTTCGAACCGGGTTCTAAATTTTCATACAACAACTCTGGCTACTTTCTTTTAGGAGCAATTATTGAAAAGGTAACCGGAAAGACTTATGAAACTGTTTTGCAGAAAAGGATTCTTGATTTATTACACATGAAGAATACTGGATATGATCATCATGAAACAATTATTGCATATCGTGCAACTGGCTATGAAAAAACCCCAAATAGCTATATAAACAGTGAATACATTAATATGTCAGTAGCTTATACAGCTGGCGCAATGTATTCAACAGTGGAGGATCTTTATTTGTGGAATAAGGCTCTTTATACAGAAGATATGCTTTCAGATAAATATAAGAATATTATGTTTAAACCCTTCCTCAATAATTATGCCTACGGATGGGGTGTTAGGAAAATATTACTCGCCGAATCAAAGGATAGTTTGCAGGTCATATCACATGGTGGAGGGATAAATGGATTTAATACATTAATCACAAGACTGGTTGATGATAAGTATTTAATTGTTCTTTTAAATAATACAGGTGGTACTGCTCTTAACAAAATGAGTATCGGGATTACAAATATCCTATATGGTAAACCTTATGAGCAACCAAAAAAATCTAACAAAGACAAATAAGTTGCCTTAATGAAACATTTCTGGCTCAAATAAAGGAGAGATAATGAAAAAAATAGTCATACGAATTAATTTATTATTGGAAAAAGGAGGTTAAATGGATCGCCGCCATTTTGTTAAAACATCAATATTGGCTGCATTAGCAAACCCAATTCATGCAATGAGTAAAACTAATTCAATTCAAAGAAAGAATCGAAAAAAGGGCCATATTGCAGTAGTGGGTGCCGGTGCATTTGGAGGTTGGACTGCCTATCATTTATTAAAAAAAGGATACGCTGTTACTCTATTAGATGTGTTTGGTCCTGGGAATTCAAGAGCTAGTTCTGGGGGAGATTCCAGAGTGATTAGAGGAATCTATGGGCCTGATAAAATTTATGTAGATTTAGTCGCTCGATCCTTTAACCTATGGAAACGTTATCAGAAACAGTGGCATCAATCTTTATATTTTCCAACTGGTGCACTGTGGTTTTTTCAAATAGATGATACCTATGCTAAAAAGTCTCTACCTATCGTAAATCAGGCTGGTTTAAAAGCCGAAGAACTGCCAAAATCTGAAATTAAAAAACGGTACCCTCAAATCAATTTGTCTGGACTTAAATTTTTTTATTATGAGCACGAGGCCGGATACTTGCCAGCTAGACATTGTTGCCAAGTTGTATTGGAAAATTTTATTAAAAAGGGTGGTGATTATAAACAATTGGCAGTGAAACCGGGTAATATATCAAATAATCAATTGGAGGAATTGATTCTTTCAGATGGATCTAAACTTCAAGCTGATTCCTATGTGTTTGCCTGTGGTCCGTGGCTAACTAAAATTTTTCCAGATGCATTAAAAAATATTATTAAGCCAACTCGTCAAGAAGTATTCTTTTTTGGAACGCCGTATGGTGATTCAAGCTTTTTTGAATCGAATATGCCGGTTTGGGTCGATTTCGGTGAGAAATTATGGTATGGTATTCCCGGCGCAGATTGGAGAGGGTTTAAAGTTGCTGATGATACCCGAGGAACTAAATTTGATCCAACTACAGGAGACAGGACACCATCCAAAAGTGGTATATCTTCCGCACGAAAGTATTTGGCTCAAAGATTTCCTGCAATGAAAGATGCACCATTACTTGAAGCACGGGTTTGCCAATACGAAAATAGCCCAGATGGGCATTACATAGTCGATCGACATCCGGGAGCAGAAAATACTTGGGTAATCGGTGGTGGTTCAGGCCATGGATTTAAGTTAGGGCCAGCCTTGGGTGAGTTTGTTGCGGATCGTGTAATTGGTAAAAAAGAAGTGAATCCATTTTTTGGTTTAGCAAGATTTAATAATGAACTTAAAAAGAAAACCCAGTTCAATTCTTTCTTACCAGGAAGTAGTTGATATATCATAAACACATACTCATCTTTTTTCTTACTTTTTTATTCAGTTGTACCAAAACTGATAAAGTATCTGAAGAAATCGCCTATTCCAATATGATGAGCATAGAAGCCATTGTGGGCCTTCTAACTCCCAAGGGGCTGATAACCCAACAAGAGATATTGGATGAGTTGAAGGCGATTAGAGTTAGGGATGAACGGGAGAAGAATTAAATGAAACGCCTCTGGCTTAAATAAAGGAGAATAAACTGAAGAATATACTTGCAAGAGGGGGTATTGAATTTTTAGCTGTATTATTGGGAATTAGCGGATCTTTATGGATAGATGGAAATCAAGAAAATCGTCAAAAAAAAGAATATCAAATTACTCTACTTAAATCGGTATATAATGATATAATCCAGACAGAAAATTTTTTTACAGAATCAAGAGATCCAGCTTTTCGTGCTGATAGTATTTGGATGGACTATTTTGCTTATAATTGGGAAAATATGAATGTTGACTCTGTCGCAATTGCAATAAGCAAAGAAAAAAGCATGGTTTTTCATACGTTATTTTTTGATTTTAGAGAATTTCATCCGCCACTTTCATCAATTGAGATGATAATGCAAGATGGTTCATTAAAAGACATCAATAATATAGAAATACGAAAAACTATCAATAAGTTATTTAAAACTGATTTGGGCTTTGTATTAAAAAATGTACAGGGTGAAATTGATATGCAAATAAATTTTAGAAACACACTTGTAAATCAGAATGATCTGAAGTTGGCAAAAATATTTTCAATATCACAAAAAGAAATAAAAGATCGTAACGATGATAATGTAGAAAATTATAGCAGACCTATTGAAGAATTAAAATATTTTCTTACTAAAGATTATGCTCGGACATATATAAATCTAAAAAATAGGAATAGATATAATGTTATGGACTATGTTAGACAGTTCAAAAAAACGCTTCAAGAATTGAAAATATTGGTTGATGAAGAATTAGCGATTTCTTAAGAATTACTTTTATTATTTTGTATCGGGATACAACTAAATGAAACGCCTCTGGCTTAAATAAAGGAGTAGAAAATGAAAAAGATATTTTTTTCCCACATTGGAATTTTAGGTTTACTATATGCTAATCTAAACTCTTCAAGCGTAGAAAATGATTCAACATACTTTATTTTCGACCCACCTTCATTAAAGGTTAATATTGGTGAAACAGTAAAAGTTAACATTAAGCTAATAGATCAGAATCAAGAACTTGTAAACTCCCCTTTTACCATTTACTCAGCAAATGATCCAGGGATTGGACCTACTCCTAATTGGCCAGGAACCAGTATAAACATCGTACCACGCGTTAGCGATGAAACAGGTGTGGCCCGTGTGACTATCCAGCCAAAAAGATCAGGTAAATTATTATTAAAAGTTCGTAGTATTAGCGGAATTGTAGGCGAAATGGATATTGATGTTCCAAAACCTGCTATAGATCAATTAGTATTTAGTAAAACGCCATCGAAACTTTATGTTGGCACTGTAACACAATTCATGGTTAAAGTGTTTGATAAGGCCAAAATAATTAGGGATGATTCCGATTATGTTCTTAAATCTAGTGATCCTTCATTAGCAGATTTTGATAATTTCGGAAATCTGAAGGCAAAAAATACTGGTCGGGTAACTCTTTCCGCCAGAGCTGGTGCAATAACCGAAAAACTCAAAGTTCGGATCGTAAAAAATCCGGTTCGCAGTTTATCCTTAGACTTTGAAAAAGACCAAATTCGAACTGGCGATGTATTGCACCTTAATGTTAGTGCCCTTAATGGGGCAGGGCGAATCGTACGTGATGCGCCGTTACGTTTTTCTTTTTCTGGTCAAGCTGATTATGGAGAATATGGTTTACCTGCTTCAGGTTTAGTTACAGAAGATGGTCGTTTTGTGGCAGAAACTGCTGGTTTATACACTATTACTGCATCTTCAGGCGTTTATTCAGATCAGAAAACCCTAAGAGTTGTTCCACGTGCTGTTGAAAAAGATGTGAAATTGGTCGGGCATGGACTAGTGTCAGATGTAAAATCGGGTGATTTGTGGGTATGGTCGGGAATTGGAAAGCATAAAGGCAAAGATTTTGCAGCAACGGGGAGTATTTTTGGGGGTGGTGAAGCGTATTTTTGGGATGTATCAGATCCATCCAATATGAAAATTATTGACACTGTAAAAGTTGATGCACGTAATGTGAATGATGTTAAAATATCTAACGATGGCCGTGTTGGCATTATATCTCGTGAAGGTGCTTCCAATCGAAAAAATGGATTTGTTATTTTAGATGTTTCGGACCCCTACAACGTTAAAATTCTTTCCACATATAATGATGACATGACTGGCGGCGTCCATAATACTTTTGTTTATGAAAAACATGTCTATGCAGTTAACAACGGGCGTAAATATGATGTTATTAATATTGAAGACCCCAAAAATCCCTTTCGGGTCGGAGGATTCGAATTGGATACTCCGGGACATAGTCTTCATGACGTTTGGATCGAAAATGGTATTGCCTATTCTTCTAACTGGACAGACGGTGTTGTTGCGGTTGATGTGGGAGGACTTAAGTTCAGTGAAAAAGATCGATCTGATATAAGATTTAATCCGCTATTAATGAAAGTGGGAAAAGGAAGTCCTTCAAATCCCATTAAACTTGCATCATTTCCAGATAGAAAAGGTCGAAATCACTCTGCATTTCCATTCTTAAGTCAATCTACAGGTGATTTTTATATTATTGCTGGCGATGAAGTGTTTCCGAATGGTTTAGAAAATCTCCTAAATAATAGACCTTCAAGTCCGAGGGGAGGGTTCCACTTCATAAATTTCAATGATCCAGATAATCCGATGGAAGATGCGGTGTACTTAGTGCCGGAGGCTGGAAGCCATAATCAGTGGGTCTATGATGATATCCTATTGGCGGCATTTTACCAAGGTGGCATCAGGATTATAGATATTTCGGGCGAATTACTTGGTGATTTATATAAGCAAGGAAGAGAAATAGGATATTTTCTGCCTAAACATAGGGATGGGATAATACCGAATGCGCCAATGGTATGGGGTGCACAGCCATACAAAAATTATATATTTTTATCAGATATGAATAGTGGTCTTTATTGTATTGAAATCGTAGATAAAAAAGATACAAAACCACAGCTACCTAAACCATAGGCCATAGGATAGAACAGCAACCTGCGCAAGCGGTGGCGCCGACGATTGCGGGCATGTTGCTTTCATACCAACTTGGGTACGGTGCGGTAATGATGTTGTGCGCTGGTGCCGCAGCAGCAGCCTTGATTATCTATCTCTTTGTATATCGACAATTGCTAATTCTGGTGCCAGGTATTGCCGACTCGGATTAGATGCCAAAACAACGAGTTTCGATACTGAAATGCCTCTGGCTCAAATAGCCTCCTCACGGGGGTTTTTTTGTTTATAAAAGAACACCCACATTGGTGGGTAATGTTATGTAATTTTCAACTAAATTTTAAACCAAGGAGTTCATTATGAAGAAAATCGCTATTCTGTTTTTCTCCATTTCAATTATTTATTCTCAATCAAAGATGTGGAGGTCTCTATGACAACACATTCCATGAGCCGTCGTGAGTTTGCCCGTCTTTTTGCAATGGGAGGTTCTGCCGCAATCCTGAGCCACCAGACATTGCTCGGTTCAAAGCCGGTAAGAATGACTGACCCAATTACGTCTGCCGGTACAGTGGACTGGAAAACTATAAGATCTCAGTTCCTCATGCCGCCTGAACTCACAGTGCTAAATGCTGCTAATCTCTGCCCGTCCCCTGCGCCGGTTCTTAAGACCGTTTACAATTACACGAAGCGCCTCGATAGTAAACCGGTACCGAGCTACCGGGCAGAGATGAGAGAGGTTAAGGAGAAGACACGTCAACAGTTGGCCAAATATCTGAGAGTAACCCCGGAAGAGATTCTGATCACACGAAACACCAGCGAGTCCAACAACTGGGTCTCCAACGGTCTGGATCTGAGAGCCGGTGATGAAGTAGTAATCTTTTCGGATAATCATCCCAGCAACAATGAGGCGTGGAAAGAGAGAGGTAAGCGATTCGGCTTCACTGTTAATGAAGTTCTTCCTCTGAATCCCCACCCCGGTTTTGACTACTACCTGGAAGCGTTTAAAAAGGCCTTGACACCTCGTACCCGCGTCCTCTCTTTCACGCACCTGAGCAACACAGTGGGAGATCTCTTCCCTGCCAAGGAGCTTTGCGGTATGGCAAGAAAGAGGGGGATAATCACGCTGATAGACGGTGCTCAAAGCTTAGGTCTGCTGGATGTTGATCTTTCCGACATTCAGCCCGACTTCTATTCCGGCAGCGCTCACAAGTGGCCATGCGGTCCCAAGGAGACCGGCGTTCTGTTTGTAAACAAATCTCTCCAGGAGAGGTTTTGGCCTTCCATATACAGCGCCTACAAGGGTCGTGAGGGGTTGGCCCAGACACACGAAGGACTAGGCCAGCGTGATACTCCCGCCATTCACGCCTTCGGGCAACAAATTGAGTTTCTCCGGAAAATCGGTCAGGAGAAGATCGAAGAAAGGAGCGGAGATATCGCAACCGAAATCATTGAAGAGCTTCAAAAGACCAAAGGCGTTTACATCTTTACCTCTAATGAACGCGCTCTCCGTTCGGCGGTGGTCACTTTCCGCCCCGCTAACCTCGAACCAGCGAAAGTGGTGAAAGCCCTCGAAGCGGACGGTATTGTCGCAACTAACCTGGGAGGTGATGATTGGGCGGGAGTTCGCTTCTCTCCTCATTTCTATAACTCAAATAGCGATGTGGAGAGGGCAGTAGGCGCCATAAGGCGCTACTTGCGAAAAGGGCTGTAGGACACAAACTGTGATATGACTTTGACTATATATAATATGCTCGGTCAGAGAGTGAAAACCTTCAACATGCAAAGCATACCCGCGGGTTATCACTCTGTTACTTGGGATGCCACCAATGACTATGGTGACCCCGTGGGTGCGGGTGTTTATTTGTACCAATTGCGGGCAAATCAGTTTGTTAAGACAAGGAAGATGGTATTGCTTAAATGAAACGCCTCTGGCTCAAATAAAGGGGTTTATGGCAAAAACAAATCAAATCAAATCAATGACATTGAGGCCAATGCCTCTATGGGAATCGATACTATTTTTTGGCATCCCTGCAATTATAACTATTTTTTGTGTGTATGGCCTTTTCCCTTATCTTGTTAAGCATGGTTTTTCGGCATACATCAGTTATGTCATTGTCCTAGATATTCCTCTAGTTATGATGTTTGTAGCTTCGCTGGTGGCCTACAGGATGGAGGGCAATCCGATGAACTGGCCCGCATTGCGGGACCGGTTCAGGCTGAAACGTATGGAACGCAAGGGGTGGATGTGGACAATTGGGTTATTATTTTTTATGATTATTACTGCGGGACTGCTGTCTGTGCTGGTATTGTCTATCATTCCCGGTTTGATTGAAAAAGGTATGCTCACAATACCTGATAGTACACCATCTTTCATTGACCCTCGTGTTCCGCAGGGCCTGGCTGGAATAAAAACCCAGATGGGTGCCGAAGCTGTAGGGAAGTGGTCCTTATTGGTTATTACTTTTTTTTCACTAATAATAAATATTTTAGGAGAGGAATTTCTATGGCGGGGCTATGTCCTTCCGCGTCAGGAGCTAATGTATGGCAAGCATGCATGGATGGTCCATGGTGTTCTTTGGATGCTGCTGCATGCATTTAAGTGGTGGCAGATGCTTGCGTTGTTGCCGGGTGCCCTAGCATTGTCATTTTTAGCTCAGCGTATTCAGAATACATGGCCTGGAATCATTGCTCACTTTATAACCAATGGCATAGGAATGATTGGTGTTTTGTTGGTAGTTATGGGAGTTGGCGAATAGTTGTATTTAATCAAATTAATTTTGTCATGTTTCAATAACTACCCCACATAGTAGCGGAGTTTTTGTTTCAAACAGCATCCTCACGGGGGCTTTTTTTTTATAAAAGAGACACTCACATTGTTGGGTGATTATTTGTAATTTTTGTCAAATATTAACTCATATAAATACTAATAGAGGAATGATAATGGAAGCATTTGGAATAAAAGGATTTACTTTTGAAATTCTTGTTTTGATTGGATTGGATTAGTGTCTACTAATATGAAACGCCTAAAAATTATCTTTTTAGGGTTTGGTCTTTGTGGATTAGCCACTACCCAATCCTTTGAAGAACTTTCACCAAAAGTTCAGGAATTCGTAAGTGTATCTGATAATGAATTTATTATCCAAAATGTTCGTCTTATAGATGGGACAGGTGCGTTAACAAAAGAAAGAACATCGGTGGTTGTCAAAAACGGTCGAATTGTATCGGTTGGTAGCGCTGACAGCCAATCCATATCTAAGGTAATTGATGGTAGAGGATATACACTGATTCCAGGTTTAGTAATGTTGCATGAACATATGTTCTATCCATCAGGACAGCGACGGTACAATACAAATCAAGTCTCATTTCCACCGTTATATCTAGCAGGCGGAGCAACGACAATTCGTACAGGGGGTAGTGTCGATACTTATACTGACCTTGCGATTAGCAGAGAAATAAGTGCCGGAAATATCCCCGGTCCAGATATGGACGTTACAGCGCCATATCTTGAGGGACCGGGCGCATTCATATATGCCATGCCAATAATATCAACTCCTAGAGAAGCACGAAATCACGTAAAATTCTGGGCTGATTTGGGCGCAACCTCTTTTAAAGCTTATAATTTGATTGATCGTAGAACGCTGAAAGCGGCCATAAAAGCGGCGCATCAACGTGGACTTAAGGTTACCGGTCATTTATGTTCAATCACGTACCGCGAAGCGGCTGATATGGGAATTGATAATCTAGAACATGGTTTCTTTGCTTCAACGGATTGGGTAAAAGATAAAAAACAAGATGAATGTCCTAGAGGTGAAGATACAAGAATTCTTGATATTGATTTAAATAGTAGTGAGTTTACTGATCTAGTTAGTCATCTTATATCTCGAGATGTAGCGATCACATCAACGCTAGCGGTTTTGGAAAGATGGGCGCCTGGCCGTAAGCCACCACCAAAAGGTGCGCACGAGTCAATACTTCCGCAGCTCCGTGATCAATACATAAAAAACTTGAAACGGCGAGTCGAAGTAGGAGGTGAGAAGGCAGTGAAATTATTCAATCGTTACATGGCAATGGAAAAAGCTTTCCATGACGCTGGCGGTTTACTAGTTGTTGGAACTGACCCAACCGGTGCCGGTGATGTTGTACCTGGATATGCAAATCAACGCACCCTTCAACTTCTGCTTGAAATGGGTTTAAGCATTGAAGATGCAGTGAAAGTATCCACCTACAATGGTGCTAAATATCTTGAAAGAGACACCGAGATTGGTACAATTGAAACAGGGAAACGAGCGGATATGGTTTTGATCAAAGGTAATCCATCCATGGACCCAGAAGCATTTCGCCAAATGACTATCATCTTTAAAAATGGTGTTGGCTATGATTCTTCAAAATTATTTGAATCGGTTAAAGGATGGGTTGGTGTTCGATGAAAAATCTGTAGATCAAACACTAACGAACGGGGTACCGTGCTATGTATAAGACCGACACCAGTTCTAACATAATTATTAAAGAGTTCATTATGAAAAAAATCACTATTCTTCTTTTATTAATTGTAAATATTTCATTGTTGGGTTATGCAAATCAAACAACATATGATATCGTTTTATTAGATGGAATCATAGTCGATGGTACGGGCAAACCCGCCAAGGAAGGCGCCCTTGGTATCCTTGATGGAAAAATGTATTTACTTCCGGCGAATACATTGGCCGAATCTGATCGCATAATTAATGTTAGTGGTTTAGTTATTGCCCCTGGTTTTGTTGATGTACACAATCATACAGATCGTTCGTTGATAAATCCCAATAGTAATTTGAATGAAGGTTTTATTCGCCAGGGCGTAACAACAATTGTTGGAGGACCTGATGGTTATCTAAGCCCAGTTGAGATACAGAAATTGAAAGATTCTTTGGCTGAACATGGAGCTGGGACAAATGTTGCATGTTATGTCGGCCACAATTCAATTCGTAGTGAAGTGATGAAAAATGATTTTAAACGGGATGCTACAGAAAATGAATTAAACCAGATGCGAACTATGGTTAAAAAGGGCATGGAAATGGGTGCTGTTGGTTTTTCTACTGGATTAATGTATACGCCAGGTTCCTATGGTAATAAAGAGGAGGTAATTGCTTTAGCCAAAGAAGTTGAACCTTATGGTGGCATTTATGATTCTCATGTACGAAACCCGGTCCATGATTTGATAGGATCAGATAGAGAAGTTATTGAAATAGCCACATCTGCAAATATTGGTGGAAAGATCGGACATCTAAAAGCTGTAGGTCTCCAAAATATAGGAAAGATTCGCGCAGTGATTGGATTGGTAGACTCAGCAAGAGCTGCAGGACATAATATTGTTTCTGATCAATACCCTTATGATGGTGCTGCGACTACTATATTAGCTAGGATTTTTATTATTCCTAAAGAAATAATCCAATCTGAGACTCTCAACATTGAAGATAAAGTTGAAAATCAATTTGTAATTATTTTAAAAAATTTGTTAAAAGATCAAGTAATCAGGGAGAAGATAAAAACAGTAAGTGAAAATGGAGAAAATGGCGGTTTTGCGTGGCTAAAGGCAACAGGTTACACAAGTATGCGTATTACACATAGTCAAGATTTTCCGGAATTAGTAGGTGTATATCTATCCCAATTGGCAGAAGAAATGAATAAAGAACCTTTTGACGCAATAAGTGAATTGCTAATTAAAGCAAATAATCCAGTATACATTACACTAGGGGCAATTAAAGAACAGGATGTTCAAGATTTAATGGTGCAGTCATGGAATATGATTGCCAGTGATGGAGCCTATGCATTGTCAGGTAATCAGGGTGGTCACCCACGGTCTACTGGAACTTTTCCAAGAGTGTTGGGACATTATGTTCGGGAGCTTCAAATCATAAGTTTGGAAGAGGCTATCCGAAAAATGACTTCCTTGCCAGCTAATTTTATCGGACTCAACACACGTGGACAAATTGCAGATGGATTTCCGGCAGATATTGTAGTATTTGATCCTGCTACCATTATTGATAAATCGACATTTGTACAGCCCAATCTTTTTTCTATAGGAGTTATTCATGTTATTGTTAATGGAGAATTGGTTTTGTTTGAAAAGAAAATAACTGGTAAGAAACCTGGGAAATTTCTAAAAAAAGAATCCTTTGAATCTTATAAGTATGGTGAGTAATCATTCAAATATTAATAGGAATAATTATTGTATTTACGCATTTGGAACACAATCACAATATTATGCTTTTCAACTGAACTTTTTAACTTGGAATCGAAACCGACGGGTGGATAGTCGGGATGAAAGAATGAAACGCCTCTGGCTCAAATAAGGGAGAATAAAATGGACTTTAGTAAAGCGATTCAAATTTGCATAAAAAAGTCTTTTAACTCTTCAAACATTCATTGGCAGAGATATCCAAAAATTGGCGGTTTTGAAGTAACCAGTTTTGTTTAGGAGCCCTTTTTTTGAAATGTAGTTTAATCCATGCCTGAACTTCCGGAGGTAGAGACTGTTGTTGCCTTTTTATCGCCTGCCCTTCAAGATAAATTTATTCGCTCCATTGATTTGCCGAATGGATATTCTAAAGTCATTGAAAATGGAAATTTATCCTCTGTAATTAATGCAGTTAAGGGGAGAAAAATAGTTCGGTTAAGCAGGCGCGGGAAGTATATTATTTTTGAATTAGGCCAGGGGTTCTTGGTGTTTCACCTGCGAATGACAGGGAAGTTGCTTCTTCATCCTCTTCAGAAGAAATTTGAGAAACAACTTTCGTTTCATATCGGATTTAAAGACAATTCGAATTTATATTTTTACGATACCCGTAAATTTGGCCGAATTTATTTTAGCAGAACATTGGAATGGCTGGAAGAAAAACTTGGGATTGAACCTCTTTCAAAAGAGTTTAATCTGAGCTGGCTGACTCAATCTTTAGGACAGCGAAAAAGGATGATGAAACCGTTATTTCTTGATCAATCTTATATCGCAGGATTAGGTAATATTTACATTGATGAAATTTTATGGAAGGCCAGCATACATCCTCAAAGTATTTCGAATAAAATTCCTGAACAAAGTATTCCTAATTTGTACAAAAGCATCCGGTCTATTCTTCAGGATGCAATTTCTTATAATGGCACTACGTTTATCAATTTTTCTTTTGGAGAAAATCGAACAGGGGAGTTTAAAGAGAAGTTAAATGTTTTTGGGAAGCAGGGCCAATCTTGTCCGAACTGCGAAGGGAAGATTCAAAAATTTCGAGTAGGGCAGAGGGGAACTCACATTTGCAATCATTGTCAGAAACTTTATGTGTAAAATTATTTTTACCAGGAATTAGTGTAGTCATTAGAAGGCTTCATGATACAAATAAACCTCACCAAGTGTGGGGCTTATTGTTTGTGGAGCAATACTGTGTAAATTCCGGTATGAAACAATTCGTAAACATATTATTTGTATTACCTCTCTTTGCTCAAAATTCTTTTCATTATAATATTAGGCGAAGTCAAATAGAATCATATATTGAAAAAGTCATAGAGGGTAAGCAGTTAACGAAAAATTCAACCTTCTATTATCCCAAATTAGAATTTGATGATTATACAATGTGGGGTGGCTCTTCAAATCATGGAGAGAATTATGGTATTGGTTGGTAAGTTTAAAATATTGTATTGGCATATTTATATAAGGAATTAATTCAAATGACAAAAAATAATATCAAAAATTATCTAACCTTATTATTGATTGTTTTATCATTTTGCTGGGCAAAAAATGATTTTACTATTAAAGATATATTGGGTGCACCTTTTCCTACTAGCTTAACTGTATCTGGAGATAGTAAAAGAGTTGCCTGGGTATTTAATCAAAATGGAATAAGAAATATCTGGGTAGCAAATGCGCCGAAATTTGAGGGAAAATCAATAACAAATAATTCAATTGATATAGGTGAAGCAATATCATCGATTAATTTTACAGCAGATGCAAAATATATTATTTTTATAAAGGGATCTGGACCTAACAGAAAGGGGGAAATTCCAAATCCTACAAGTTATCCAAATTGGCCGAAGCAGGAGATATTTATAATTTCAAGTGATGGTGGTAGTCCATCCTTATTGGATGAAGGTTCATCACCAAATCTTTCGCCAGATGGAAAAATATTAGCATACATAAAAAAAGGGCAAGTATGGACTTTGCCACTTGATGATCCATCTAAAAAAAAGAAACAATTTCATATTCGTGGAAGGGCAGGAAACTTAAGATGGTCCCCAAATAGTAAGAAGCTGGCTTTTGTATCAAATAGAAGTGATCATAGTTTTATAGGTATATACAATTTTAAAAATAATAATAATATTTATTTATCACCTTCTGTTGATAAAGATGGTTCGCCAACGTGGTCAAAAGATAGTCAAAAAATTGCATTTTTGAGAATTCCGAATGAAAAGCAAATTCTACCATTTGTTGAAAGACGTCAAGGATTACCTTGGTCTATTTATATTGGAGATTCTGATACTGGAATAGCAAATATGATATGGAAGGCTACGGAAGGAACAGGTAGTGTTTTTCGTTCAATTTCTTCAAAAGATCAAATCTTCTGGACATATGATAATCAAATAGTTTTTCCTTATGAAGTTGATGGGTGGACACATCTATATTCAGTTTCTGTAAATGGTGGCAATATTAAGTTGTTAACTCCTGGTAATTTTGAAGTGCAATTTGTTTCTATAAGCACTGATCGTAAAAGAATTTATTTTTCTTCAAATCAAAATGATATTGATAGACAACATATATGGGTTGTTATGCCTAAAGATGAAAGGCCAAAACAAATTACTAAAAGTGTTGGTATTGAATGGAGTCCAATTGAAAAATCAAAGGGTCAATTATTCATTTTGGGCTCAAGTTATGATTCTCCAGCTCATCCTTATAGAGTTGGTAAAAGAGGTAAATTATTTTCTTTAGCACCAAATTCAATTCCAAAATCCTTTCCTACAAAATTTTTAAATAAACCAGAACAAATTAAATTTACTTCATCTGATGGACTAACAATTCATGGACAACTATTTTTACCCTTTGATTATAAAAAAAATAAAAAATATCCAGCATTACTTTTTTTCCATGGTGGATCAAGACGTCAAATGCTATTAGGGTTTCATCATAGAGGATACTACCATAATGCTTTTTCGATGAATCAATATCTAGCTAATCAAGGATACATAGTTCTATCTGTCAATTATAGAAGTGGAATAGGTTATGGAATGGAATTTCGTGAAGCACTGAATTATGGAGCTAATGGCGCAAGTGAATATAATGATGTTCTTGCAGGAGGGTTATTTCTAAAAGCAAGAAAAGATGTTGTATCAAGTAAAATTGGTTTGTGGGGTGGTTCATATGGAGGATACCTAACAGCAATGGGTCTTGCAAAATCATCAGATCTTTTTGCTGCTGGAGTTGATATACATGGTGTTCATGATTGGAATATTGTTATAAAAAATTTCCGTCCTAATTATAATCCTGAAGAAAGAAGTAAATTTGCTAAAAGAGCTTTTCAATCATCACCTTTAGCATATGTAGATACATGGAAATCTCCTGTGCTATTAATTCACGGAGATGATGATAGGAATGTTCCCTTTAGTGAATCGGTTGATTTGGCAGAATCGTTAAGGCGCGAGGGAGTATATTTTGAACAACTTGTTTTTCCAGATGAAGTACACGGTTTTTTATTACACAATAATTGGCTTAGAGCTTTTAAAGCTACAGATGATTTTTTTAAAAGAATGATGGAATAAAATATTTTTAATTTATGATGTCTATTTAAGTTTGGTAGGATACAAATAGATAAGCCTATTACAAGTATAACTATATAGGGATATACAGAACAGAGTACCTCTCTTACAAGGAGGAAGTCGGGGGTTCGACTCCCTCATCGCCCACCCTCATAAACCCTTGTTTCACGACAGGGGCTTTTGTTTATATCATATAGGTTCAAGCAATGTCATTCGACCATCAAAACGGGATACCATTTTACGGGATACCACCCATATCCAAGGAGTCATATTGATAGTGGACTAAATCCCTCCACATTTATATTGATTTTTTATTTATTTTTTCATATTTTTTAGTGGAGAGTTTATCATTTCACACTTTAATACAACAAAAAATACTCAAATTTCTTTAAACAGGGGATTACAATGAGTATAAGCAAAGCCGCAGACTATGCTATCCTTACGGTCGCTTACTTGGCTACAGTTAGCCGTGAGAGTAACAACTTAAGGAGTAAAGTTTACCTGTCTAGTCGATTAAATCTCCCA
>Ga0187833_10002651_pt1 | contig 18964 bp, 21 predicted proteins | sample ETNtaG_37_FD_167968 | JGI IMG/M metagenome (GOLD analysis project Ga0187833, IMG submission 167968) | Marine microbial and viral communities from oxygen minimum zone, Eastern Pacific Ocean - ETNP2014_SV_400_PacBio MetaG (Illumina Assembly) | ecosystem: Environmental > Aquatic > Marine > Hypoxic...
CCATTCGCAACATCTCTTCCGCGGAGCCGAAGGGATAGGGGTACCCGCCCGCGATTTCGGCCCCGGGCAAAGCGTCCGCTGCCAGCTCCAGCCCGGCCAGTTCCGCCTCGCTAACGACAAAGCCGCCGCCGATGGAATAGTAGGTTTCCCGCAGGCACAGGTCGCCGCTCAGGTCGAAGGCCTGCAATAGCAAACCGTTGGCGTGGCCGGGCAAGACCAATTCGTTATCGAATTTCAAGTCCGTAGCGGGGTCGAACGAGAGTTCCGGCAGCCCCGTCGGCCGCAGGCGTTTCTCGCTCCGGACCTGGGATTCCAACACCTTGGCACGGTCGGGATCCAGCGTCTGGGGCTGCTCGCCGATCAGGCCCAGGATGACCGCCCGGTCGGTTCCGTGTCCCCGCCCCGTATAGGCCAGGGAGCCATGAAGCGAACAGGCGACGCGGGCCGGCGTCCGCCCAGGGCCCGATGGCGCAACCCGAAGCGCTTCCAGGAACCGCCCGGCCGCGATCATCGGCCCCATGGTGTGGGAACTCGACGGCCCGATACCGATCTTGAAGATGTCGAACGTACTTAGGAACATTCGCTCAACCAAGGCAGCCTAGACGTTGCAACCGTCTGCGCTTCTCTAATAGACGCCATCGGCTGAAACGATCAACCAGGGATCGGTTTTTGAGCGGCGCTCGACCCTGGGCGGCATTCATGACCCGGCGAGAAATGTGGGCTAGCGCGCCGGCCCGTACAAGCTTATTGACAGGGGCTGTCCGCTACGCGTACCAAGATCGCCTCACGGTGCCCAGGTGGCGGAATTGGTAGACGCGCTAGCTTCAGGTGCTAGTGACCTTCGGGTCGTGGAAGTTCGAGTCTTCTCCTGGGCACCAAAGCTTTCCCCGGCCGTTCCGCCCGACCCTTTGCCGGCGCGGTGCGGCGGCCTGCCGAGGGGACCCGCGTCATGGCCATGCATCTTCACCAGGGCGACCTACCCGAGGGACTGAGCTTCCCCGACGGCGTTGCCGTGGATACCGAGACCGCCGGCTTGAAGACGCGGCGCGACCGGCTCTGCCTGGTCCAGCTCTCGGCCGGCGACGGCGATTGCCACATGGTGCAACTGAAGCCCGGCAACTACGAGGCGCCCAGGCTGCGGACGCTGATGCAGGATACGTCGGTGGTCAAGCTGATGCATTTCGCGCGCTTCGACGTGGCCGCCATCCGCCATTGGCTGAGCGTGCTGTGCACGCCGGTCTACTGCACCAAGATCGCCTCCAGGCTGACCCGCACCTACACCGACCGTCACGGCCTCAGGGACCTCTGCCGCGAACTCTTGGGCGTCGATCTGGCCAAGGAGCAGCAATCCTCGGACTGGGGGGCGGCGCAACTCTCTCAGGCGCAGCTCGACTATGCCGCCGCCGATGTGCTCTACCTGCACCGGCTGCGTGTCGAGCTCGACGCCCGGCTGGTGCGCGAGGGGCGCAGCCATCTGGCCGCCACTTGCTTTGCCTTCGTGCCCATCCGTGCCGAGCTCGATCTGGCGGGCTGGGCCGACCAGGACATCTTCGCCCACTGAGGGGGCCAGAGGCGGGTATGGTTGCCGCGGAAGCTAGAGAAACAAAACCGGATCGCCAGGCTGACGACCTGGTCATCGCGCGGCGCGTGCTGCGCCTGGAGTCCGAGGCCCTGGCGGCGCTGGCGGCGGCACTGGGCAAGGATTTCGTGGCCGCCCTCGAGTGTCTCGACGCGGTGGCCGGCCGCATCATCGTCAGTGGCATGGGCAAGAGCGGCCACGTGGCGCGCAAGATCGCCTCGACGCTGGCCTCGACCGGCAGCCCGGCGGTTTTCGTCCACCCCGGCGAGGCCAGCCACGGCGATCTCGGCATGATCACCAAGGATGACGCCGTGGTGGTGCTGTCGAATTCGGGCCGCACGCCCGAGCTCAACGACCTGGTGGCCTACAGCCGGCGCTTTGCCATCCCGCTGCTCGCCATCATCGGAAGCCCGGGCAGCCAATTGGCCCAGAGCGCCGACGTTGCGCTGGAGCTGCCGCCGACGCCCGAGGCCTGTCCCTTGGGCCTGGCGCCGACCACCTCGACCACCGCCATGCTGGCGCTGGGCGACGCGCTGGCGGTGGCGCTGCTGGAACGCAAGGGCTTTTCTTCCGAGCAGTTTCATGCCCTCCATCCCGGTGGCCAGCTGGGCAGCCAGTTGCTCAAGGTCGGCGACCTCATGCATCAGGGCGAGGCGGTGCCGCTGGCGGCGCCCGATACCCGCATGGCCGACGCCATTCTCATCATGTCGCAAAAGAGCTTCGGCTGCGTCGGCATCGCCGAAGACGACGGCAGCCTGGTGGGCATCGTCACCGACGGCGATCTCAGACGCCACATGGCGCCCGACCTGCTGGGTCGCGCCTGCGCCGAGATCATGACGCCTGCGCCCAAGACCATTGGCCCCCAGGCCCTGGCGGCCGAGGCCTTGGGGCGCATGAACCAGAGCGCCATCACCAGCCTCTTCGTGGTCGAGGCGGGAACCGTGGTGGGGCTGCTGCACCTGCACGATCTGTTGCGTGCGGGCGTGGTCTGAACGGCCTATGGGCAGCGCTAGCGTGACGCTCCCGGCAGCCGACAACGCCAAGCTCGACCGGCTGGTGCGCCGCAGCCGGACCATCAAGCGCCTGAGCCAGCGCTACAGCCGCTTCGTCGGCTTGATGAAGTTCGTGCTGCCGGCCACGGCGCTGGGCCTGACGGCGCTGGTGCTAGCCTGGCCCGGCGGCGACAGCGATCCCGAGGCCATCCGCCTTTCCTTCGCCAGTCTGGAGAGCGACGAGCAGGGCAATCCGGGCATGACCAATGCCCGCTTCGTGGGCTCCGACCGGCGCAACCGGCCCTTTTTGGTGACCGCCGACCGGGCCCTTCAGGACAGCGACGACCCCGGCCGCGTCAACTTGCGCACCTTGCAGGCCGACATGACGCTCGAGAACGGCATGTGGCTGACCATGATCGCCGAAAGCGGCCTTTATGACCGCCAGCAACAAACCTTGGATCTTATCGGCCCGGTCAACATCTTCTCCGACGCCGGGTACGAGTTCCAGGCCCAGTCGTCCACCGTCGATTTGGCTAACGGCAGCGCTTCCAGCGACAAACCGGTCAAAGGCCAGGGCCCCTTCGGGGTGCTGAGCGCCAGCGGCTATCGCTTCCTTGATCGGGGGCAGCGGCTGATCTTCGAGGGCCAGGTCAAGCTGGTACTTCAGCCCGGGGGACAGCGATGAAGAGCGGCGGAATATGGCCGGCCGGGCTGCTGGCCCTGGGGTTCACTTTGGTGGCGGCGCTGGCCCAGGCCCAGAACCGGGCGCAAACCGAGCAGCCCATCGAGATCACCGCCGACCAGCTGGAGGTGCAGCAGGACCAGCGCCGGGCCATCTTCCGCGGCAACGTCCTGGCCATCCAGGGCACCATGCGCCTGCGCGCCGCAAGGCTCGTGGTCCACTACCGGCCGACCAAGAAAGGCGGCTCGGCCGAGAGCGGCATTTCCAGCATCGAGGCTTCGGGGCGGGTGTTCTTTTCCACCGCCGAGGAGACCGCCGAGGGCGACAGCGGCGTTTACGATGTCGACGGGGGCATCGTGACACTCGACCGCAACGTGGTGCTGACGCGCGGCGACAACGTCATCCGCGGCAATCGTTTGGTATTGAACCTGGAAACCGGAAGGAGCAAGGTAGAGGGCGCTCCAGCCGCTTCCGGCAAGGGCGGTCGCGTGCGTGGCCTGTTTGTGCCGCGCAAGAAGCCGAAACGTTGATCGGGGGCTGGTTGCGGACCATCCGCTCGGCCGGTTATGTTGTGTTAACCCTGTCAGCGTAGTGATAAGGCATGTCCGACAATCCTCACGAAGCTCTTTCCGGCTCTTCGGCCCCAGACGGTGCCCCAGAGGGCCCGCGGCTGGTGCGGCGCAGCCAGGGTCTGGAGGCGCACAAGATCGGCAAGCGCTTCAAGAAGCGGCCGGTGTTGCGCGACGTCAGCCTGCATGTCGAGCGCGGTGAGGCGGTGGGCCTTTTGGGGTCCAACGGGGCCGGCAAGACGACGTGTTTTTATATCATCACCGGCCTGATCGGCGCCGATTACGGCACCATCACGCTGGACGGCCACGACGTCACCGAACTGCCCATGTATCGCCGCGCCCGTCTGGGCATCGGCTATTTGCCGCAGGAGGCCTCGATCTTCCGCGGCATGACGGTGGAGAACAACATCCGGGCAGTGCTGGAAGTGGTCGAGGGCGAGCGCGACCGGCGGGAACAGATCCTCGACGACCTGCTGGCCGAGTTTTCCATCTCGCATCTGAGAAGGGCACCGGCGCTGGCGCTTTCGGGCGGCGAGCGCCGCCGCGTCGAGATCGCCAGGGCGCTGGCCACCCAGCCCGGCTTCATGCTGCTGGACGAGCCCCTGGCCGGCATCGATCCCATCGCCGTGGCCGACATTCGCGACCTTGTCTCGCACCTCAAGCACCGCGGCATCGGCGTGCTTATCACCGATCACAATGTGCGCGAAACCCTGGATATCATCGATCGTGCCTACATTCTGCACGAGGGCCAGGTGCTGTTGGAGGGCGAGCCCAGCGAGATCGTCGCCCACGAGGACGTTCGCCGGGTCTACCTGGGCCGGCAGTTCAGCATGTAATCCCGATCACCGGCCATGTCGCTCTCCCCCAAACTCGAGGTTCGCCAGTCCCAGAATCTGGTGATGACGCCGCAATTGCAGCAAGCCATCAAGTTGCTGCAATTGAGCAATCTAGATCTCATGTCCTATGTCGAGCAGGAGGTCGAGCAGAACCCCATGCTCGAGCAGGCCGATCCCAACCAGCCCGAACGCGGTGACGGCCCCGACATAGACCACCAGCCCGAGGAAAGCAGCGACAGTGACAGCGAAAGCGCCGGCGACGGCGACGGCGCCGATAAAGCCGCCGAAGGTGGCCTCGAGGCGGAACAGGTTGTACCTGACGCGGCCGACTTTTCCGACGAAGCCAACCTGCCGCAGGAGAACGAGGCGCCGCTCGACGTCGATCTCAACGAGGCCATCGGCAGCGAACCGGCGGAGCCCGGCTACGCCAGCGACGCCGCCACCATCGACGGCTTCGGCCCCAGCCACGGCGGGCGCAGCGATTTCAGCGACTCAGGCTACTCCCTGGAGCAAAACACCAGCGAGGGACTGTCGCTGACCGACCATCTGCTGGAGCAACTCAACGTCGACGTCGAGGATGCCGTCGACCGCATGATCGGCGTCCACCTCATCGACTCCGTCGACGAGGCCGGCTATCTCACTGGCGATCTCGATCTGGTGGCCGAGATGATCGGCTGTTCGCGCCTGCGTGTCGACCGCACGCTCGAGGTTCTCAAGGGCTTCGATCCGCCCGGCGCCTTCGCCAGCAGCCTGGCCGAGTGCCTGGCGCTGCAATTGGCCGACCTCGATCGCCTCGACCCGGCCATGGAGATCTTCATCGACAACCTCGATCTGCTGGCCAAGCACGACCTCGGCGCCCTGGCGCGTCTCTGCAACGTCGACGGCGAGGATATCGCCGACATGATCAACGAGATCCGGGCGCTCGATCCCAAGCCGGGGCTGCGCTACGGTTCCGAGATCATCCAGGCGGTGGTGCCCGACGTTTTCGTGCGACCCAGCCCCAGCGGCGGTTGGCACATCGAACTCAACGGCGACACCCTGCCCAAGGTGCTGGTCAACATGCAGTACCACGCCACCATCAGCGGCCAGGCCAAGTCGAACAAGGACAAGGCCTACATCAGCGAGCGCCTCAATTCGGCCAACTGGCTGGTCAAGTCGCTGGATCAGCGCGCCAACACCATCCTCAAGGTGGCGACCGAGCTGGTGCGCCAGCAAGATGGCTTCCTGGCCCACGGCATCGAATACCTCAAGCCGCTCAACTTGCGCGACATAGCCGGTGTCATCGACATGCACGAGAGCACGGTCAGCCGGGTCACCGCCAACAAGTACCTGAGCACCTCGCGCGGCATCTACCCCATGAAGTACTTCTTCACCTCGGCCATTTCCTCGGCTGTCGGCGGCGCCGCCCACTCGGCCGAATCGGTGCGCCACCGCATCCGCGAGCTGATCGACAACGAATCCCCCGAGGCCATTCTTTCGGATGACAAAATCGTCGAACTGCTGCGCGCCGCCAGCATCGATATCGCCCGCCGCACGGTGGCCAAATACCGCGAATCCATGCGCATCGCCTCGTCCGTCGAGCGCCGTCGGCAAAAACGCATGGCGACCTAACGTTAGCTATCGCCCGGCCACCCGCTCCCCCTCCCAACCACATGTTTTGCGCCGGTGCCTAGAGTATTTCAAGATTGCATTGAATCGGATGTGCTGATTCACTGGTGTCTCCACATGATGTTGTGTTCGTATCAAAGGAGGCTACCAGATGGGGTGCAGTCATCCTCTCGCTCTTCGGTCTCGGATCATCGCTGCGGTGCAGGCTGGGGCGTCGGCCCGGGGCGCGGCGCGTCGCTTTGCGGTGAGTCCGTCGAGTTCGATCAATTTGGTTCGGCGCTGGCGCCAGACGGGGAGTTGGGCGCCGGGGCAGGTTGGCGGACAGAAAAAGCGGAAGCTGGCGGGTTGGGAGGACTGGCTGCACGCGGTTATGGCGTCGGAGCCTGACATCACGCTGGCCGAGCTTAAGAAACGGCTGTTCAGCGAAGGTCTTGAGATTTCTCAGCAGGCCATCAACACGACGCTGCAGGCGCTTGGTTACAGCTATAAAAAAAACTCATCGGGCGGCGGAACAAGAGCGCGCCGATGTGGCGCAAAAGCGTGAGCATTGGCAGCGATGCCAACCTTGGCTCGCCCCGGAACGTCTTGTTTTCATTGACGAAACCGGCGCCAAAACGAACATGACCCGGCTGCGTGGTCGTGCCCGGCGCGGCCAACGCCTGCTGGCGACGGTGCCATGGGGACATTGGAAGACGACGACCTTTGTCACCGGCCTGCGCCTGAGCGGCCTGAGTGCCCCCATGGTGCTGGACGGGGCGATGAACGGTGCCGCCTTCAAGGCCTATACCGAGCAGGTTCTCGCTCCCAGCCTCAAACCCGGCGATATCGTCGTCATGGACAACCTGTCCAGCCACAAAGTCGCTGGCATTCGCGAGGCCATAACGGCGGTCGGCGCCCACCCGCTCTACCTGCCACCCTACTCGCCCGATCTCAATCCCATCGAGCAAGCCTTCGCCAAGCTCAAGGCTCTCCTTCGAAAGGCCTCCGCCCGAACCATCGAGGAGCTGTGGCAAACCATCGCCGATCTCATCGATGACTTCCCACCACAGGAATGCGCAAACTACTTCCTGAATTCAGGGTATGGATTCAAGCAAACTTGAAACGCTCTAGGTTCTGCTTGATCAGGGTTTCGGCGGCGCGTAGCGAAATCTCGACGGCTGAGTGACGCACTTCCTTCAGGGCCTGGGCCTCGGCCTGGGCGATTTTGGCTTGGGCCAGCTCGCCGCGCCGCTTGACCTCGGCCTCCAGGGTAACTTCGGCCTCGGCGGCCAGGCGTTCGGCCTCCTGTTTGGCGTGCTCGATGATGTCCTCGGCTTCCTGCATGGCGTCGCGCTGCTTGCGCTGGTAGCTGGCCAACAGCGCCTGGGCTTCCTCGCGCAGCCTGGCGGCTTCGTCGAGCTGGTCGGAGATGGCCCGGGCCCGGGCATCCAGGGCGTCGATGATGCGCCTGTAGGCGAACTTGGCCAGGATGGCGCAAAAGGCGACGAAGGCGACGGCGACCCAAAAGGCGGCATCGAACATCTAACGGCCCTCCAGCTCGCCATTCACCGCCGCGGCGGCGGCGGCGGCGCTGGGCTCTGCGCCGATCAGCCGAGCGGTGACGGCCTGGGCCGTCTCGATGGCCACATCACGCAGGTTGGCCAGCGCCGCCTGGCGGCTCTCGGCGATGCGGGCCTCGGCCGCCGCCATCTCGGTGGCCAGTTCGGCCTGCAAGGCGGCGCGCCGGGCCTGGACCTCCCGGGCCGCCCGGTCGCGGGCCAGAGTGGCTGTGTCGTGGGCCTTGGCCCGGGCCTGGGCCAAGGCGGTTTCGTATTCCTGGATGGCTGTCTCGGCCTCGGCCTTGAGTCGCTCCGCCTCTTCCAGGCCGTCCGTGATGCGGCGCTGGCGCTCGTCCATGACCTCGGCAATGCGCGGCAGCGCCACCCGCCAGAGAATCAAATAGAGCACCACGAAAGTGATGACCAGCCAGATCAGCTGGGACGAAAAGTCGCTGACGACGAGTTGCGGCATATTGCCCGCGCCCGGTTCGAGCCCGCGCTGCTAGCCGAACAAGATCAAGAAGGCGATGACCAGGGCGTAGAGCGCCACGGCCTCGGTCAGGGCGAAGCCCAGCAGCACCTGGCCGAACATGCCCGGTGCCGCCGCCGGATTGCGGATGCCCGCGGCGACGTAGCTGGCGAAGATGTTTCCGATACCGACTCCGACCCCGGCGAGGCCGATGGTAGCCAGTCCGGCACCGATCTGCTTGGCAGCTTCCGTTTCCATTTCCATTGGTCCTTTAGTTCCTGTGATACCAGATGAATGAAGGGAATTCGCGCCCGGCCGCTAGTGCAGGTGCAGCGCGTCGTTGAGATAGAGGCAGGTAAGAATGGTGAAGACATAGGCCTGCAGCACGGCGACGATCAACTCCAGGGCATAAAGCGCCACCACGAACAGGAGCGGCGCCACGCCGAAGATGCCCAGCACCACGACGAAGCCGCCGAACACCTTGAGCAGGGTATGCCCGGCCATCATGTTGGCGAACAGCCGGAGCGACAGGCTGACCGGCCGCGCCAGGTAGGAGATCACCTCGATCGGCACCAGGATCGGGATCAGCGCCATGGGCACGCCCTTGGGCACGAAAAAACTGAAGAAGTGGAGCTTGTGCTTGATCAGGCCGATCACCGTGACGCCGAGGAAAACGACGATGGCCAGGGCGAAGGTGACGACGATATGGCTGGTGACGGTGAAGGAATAGGGCAACAGGCCCAAGAGGTTGCTGGTGACGATGAACATAAACAGCGTAAAGACGAAGGGGAAATACTGGCGCCCCTGGGATCCCACGTTTTCGCGCAGCATGTTGGCGATGAATTCGTAGCTCAGCTCGGCGATCGATTGCCAGCGGCCGGGCACCATGGCGCGGCCCCGCATGCTAAGGGTCAGCAGCGCCGTCACCAGCACCAGCACGATCACCATCATCAACGAAGAATTGGTGAACGAGACATCCAGGCCGGCGATATCGATTTCGACCAGGCGCTTGATCTCGAACTGCGTGAGAGGGCTGTGCTGTTCCGCCACCGGACCTAATCCTTAATCTTCGTGCTCCGCTCCGCCTTCTCCGTCAGCCTGGAAACCGAACCCCGGCGTCAGGCGCATGGCGGCGCGATAGGCGTTCAAAGTACCGGCCGCCGCGCCGAGCAGCAGAAACAACAACAACAACCACGGCCGCGTCTCCAGCCAGCCGTCGAGGAACCAACCCAAACCGCCGCCGACCAGCAGGGCCGAAACCATCTCGACCGCCAGCCGCATGGCCTGACCCAGTGCCATCCCCGGCGCCGCCACCGGGGCCACCTGGTCGTCTCGTGGCCGGCCCTTCTGCCGGGCTTGGCGCAAACGGGCATCCAGGCCTTTCAGGCTGGGAGGCTGCCCCTCGCCGCTCATGGAAATCTGGCCAGAAATCTCGCCCGTTGAAACTCGAGCCGGCCGCCCCGATAGGGCTCCGACCGCCTCGAAACCGGGTGAACAATAGGGGCATGGAAGGTGCCCTGTCAAGCCTTGGTGCAGATGCGGTAAGTTATTGAAAAATATTAATAAAACCGCACTCCGTCAGTGCTCAGGCGGTGGCTCGTAAGTGCTCGGCGCGGCCCAGATCGACCGACACCAGGCGGCTCACCCCGCGTTCCGTCATGGTGACGCCAAACAGCCGGTCCATGCGCGCCATGGTCAGCGGGTTATGGGTGACGATGAGGAAACGCACCTCGGAAGCCTGGGCGATTTCCTCGACCAGCCCCAGGAAACGCTCGACGTTGGCGTCGTCGAGCGGCGCATCGACCTCGTCGAGAACGCAGATCGGCGCCGGGTTGGTGAGAAAGACGCTGAACAAGAGCGCCAGCGCCGTCAGTGCCTGTTCGCCGCCCGACAAAAGCGACATCACCTGCATGCGCTTGCCTGGCGGGCTGGCCATGATCTCCAGTCCGGCCTCCAGCGGATCCTCCGATTCGGTCAGCGCCAGATGGGCCTGGCCGCCCCCGAAGAGGCGCTCAAACAGCGCCTGGAAATGCTCGTCGACCTGCTTGAAGGCGACCAGCAGGCGCTCGCGGCCCTCGCGGTTGAGGCTAGCGATGCCCTGGCGCAGCCGCGCGATGGCGGCCACCAGGTCGGCTCGTTCGGTGTTCAGGGTTTCCAGGCGCTCGCCGATCTCGGCCGCCTCGGCGTCGGCGCGCAAGTTGACCGGGCCCATGTTGTCACGCTCGCGCTTGAGGCGTTCGAGGCGGTTCTCGGTAGGCTCGATCTCGGGCAAATCGTCCGGATCCTTGAGCTCGGCGATCTCGGGCGCCTCGGCCGGCGTGCAGGAAAGCGTCTCGCGCATGCGCTCGGCGACGTCCGTCTGCTGCTGTTCGGCCTGGCCGACTTGGGCCTCGATGCGCACCCTTTCCTCGCGCGCCGTGGCCAGGTTCTGGTTCGCCCCCTGCACCGCCCTGTCGGCCTGGGCCAGTTCGGCCTCGGCCCGGGCCAAAGCGTCGGCGGCGCCGTCGCGCTCGGTCTCGGCGGCTTTGATACGCTCGAACAATTGGGCCCGTTCGTGGGCGATCTGATCGGGCCGCTCGGCCAGCGCCGCCAATTCTTTCTCGGCCGCGCCGTGGCGCTCGTCAAGGGCCGCGATCTGGCTCTCGGCGGCAGCCCGGCGGCGGCTCCAGGTCTCTATCTCGCTAGCCATGGCGGCGGAGCGGGCGTCGCGGTTGCGGCTCTCGGCAACCAGCGCGTCACGGCTGGCGCGGGCCTCGGCATGGCTCTCGCGCGTCATCACCAGGGCATTACGCAACTCCTCGATGGCCTCGCCGGCGGCCTCTGGCGGCGCCAAGGCGGCCAGCGCGGCCTCGGCCTCGGCCCGGCGCCCGGCGCCTTCCTCGAGGTCGCGGTCGAGCTCGGTCAGGGCCTCGCCGGCGGCAGCCAGGCGGGCCTGGAGCGCCGCCCGCGCCTGGAGGGCCGCGGCGTGGCTTTCCTGCTGGCTGCGCAAGTGGTCCTCGGCCTCGCGCGCCCGGGCCCGGGCGCTGGCCGCTTCACGGCTTTGCTCGGCCAGTTCCTCGGCCGCCACGGCATGGCTCTCGCGGGCCTCGTCCAGGCCTTGGCGTTCAGCCACCAGGGACTCTTCGAGCTCGTCCAGGCGGTTGCGCTGGGCGAGGCGCGTGGCGGCGGCGGTGGGAGCGTCGGCGGCGGCCGTGAAGCCGTCCCAGCGCCACAGCGCGCCGTCGCGTGCGACCAGACGTTGGCCGGGCGCGAGCTCGGAGTGCAGCTTGGCACCGGCGGCGCTCTTGACCACACCGATCTGCGACAAGCGGCGGGCCAGGGCCGGCGGGGCGGAGACGAAATCGCCGAGCGGCCGGGCCCCCGCGGGCAGCGCCTGGGTCTCGTCGTAGGGCGGCAACTCGAGCCAATGCACCGGCGCCCCGGCGTCGGCCGAATAACCGAGCTCGTCACCGAGCGCCGCACCGAGCGCTGTTTCAAAGCCCGGCTCGACGTTGACGGCGTCGATCAGCGGCGGCCAGAGCTCGTCATCGGCAACCGCCAGCAGGCGGCCCAGGGCCGCGGCTTCGGCCTCGTTGCGGCCGTACGCGGTTTCCGCCCGGTGCAATTCCTCGCGCCTCGCCGCCTCGCTCTCCTGGGCCCGCAGCCGGCCCGCTTCGGCGCCGTCGGCTCTCTCGCGGGCGGCAGCGGCGGCGGCCCGGGCCTGGGCCACGGCGGCGTCGCCGGAGCTCTCGGGATCATCCGGACCATCCCCCGCGGCCAGGGCCTCGCGTTCCTCGATCAATTCGTCGCGCCGGGCCTGCTGGCGCTCGCCGCGGCCGGCGATTTCGGCCATCTCGGCGGCCAGGCTGCGCCGCCGGCCGGCCTCCTCGGCGGCCTGGCGGTTGGCTTCGTCCAGCGCCTGCTCGCGTTCGGCCAACCGGCCGGCACTCTCGCTCACCTGGGCCTCGGCCGCCGCCCTGGCCTCGGCCTCGCCGTCACGGGCCAGCTCGAGGGCTTGAATTTCGCTCTCCAGGCGGCCCATGTTGTCGGCGGCATCGCCAAGCAAGGATTTCTCGCGCTGGCTGTCGCCGGCGATCTGGCCGAGCCGCGCCTCGAGCGCCGCCTTGGCCTCACGGGCGCGCGCCTCTTCGGCCTCGAGGCCATCGCGGGTGACCGCCAGATGGTGCAGCCGGGCAGCGCTTTCGGCCTCGGCCTGGCGCAACGGCGGCAGCGCTTCGGCGGCAGCGGCCTGGGCCGTCGAGGCGGCGGCGGCGGCAGCGGTCAAGTCGGCCACCTGGCTGGTGGCCTGAGCCAAGCGCTGGCGGGCAGCAACGGCCGAGGTCTCGGCCTGGCGCCAGCGCAGGTAAAGCAGCATGGCCTCGGCGCGGCGGATGTGCCCCGAGAGGTTGCGGTACCGCGTGGCCTGGCGGGCCTGGCGCTTGAGGCCGCGCAACTGGTCCTCCATGGCCGCCATGACGTCGTCCAGGCGTTCCAGGTTGTTCTCGGCGGCGCGCAGTCTGAGCTCGGCCTCATGGCGGCGCGAATGGAGCCCGGTGATGCCGGCCGCCTCTTCCAGAATGCGACGGCGCTCGACCGGTTTGGCGGCGATCAGGGCGCCGATCTGGCCTTGGCTGACCAGCGCCGTGGCGTGGGCGCCGGTGGCCAGGTCGGCGAACAGAAGCTGCACGTCGCGAGCCCGCACGTCGTCGCCGTTGATGCGATAGCCCGAGCCCGATTGGCGCTCGATGCGGCGCACGATCTCGAGCTCGTCGCCGCCGTTGTAGGCCGCCGGGGCGTCGCGCCCGGCGTTGTCCAGCAGCAGCGAGACCTCGGCGATGTTGCGGGCCGGCCGTGCCGTGGTACCGTTGAAGATGACGTCGTCCATGGCGCCGCCGCGCATCTTCTTGGCCGAGGTCTCCCCCATCACCCAGCGCAAGCCCTCGATGAGGTTCGACTTGCCGCAGCCGTTGGGGCCGACGACGCCGGTCAGCCCGGGCTCGATGGTCAGCTCGGTGGACTCGACGAAGGACTTGAAGCCGGCGAGGCGAAGGCGGGTGAAGTGCACGAAGGGCTCCGGTCGGTTACTTGAGCAGAGGTTTCAGGAGCTCGTCGAATTGCTCCAGCGTCGGGGCGCCGGGCTGGGTCTTGCCGCCGATGACGAAGCTCGGCGTCGATTGGATCTTGTGCTTCTGCTCGCCGGCCAGGCGGGTGGCGAGGATGGCGTTGCCCAGATCGGCGTTCTTGAGGCAGGCCTCGAAGTCTTTCTTGCCGACGCCGCCCATCAGCCCGACCTGGCTCAGCTCGGCCAGGGGATCGCGCGAGTGCGACCATTTCTTTTGCTGGCGGAAGAGCAGGTCGATGAAGCCGAAAAAGCGCTTCTCGCCGCTGCAGCGCGCCAGGATGGCGGCCCAGAAGGCGGTGCGGTCGAGGGGAAACTCGCGGAACACCAGCCGCAGCTTGCCAGTGTTGATGTACTTTTCCTTCAACGCCGGCAAGGTTTCGATGTGGAAATGGGCGCAATGGGAGCACGACATGGAGGCATACTCGATGACCGTCACCGGGGCCTCGGCGGCTCCGATGGCCATCTCCTCCTTGCCGCTGAGGGGCGCGGCACCGGCCGTGGCCAGAGCCAGCAGCAAAACCAGAGAACCCGGCGCCGCGAAGCGCAAGCATGCCTTAATTAGCGTAAACATGTTCTCCCACCCACAAGATGTTGTGGCAAGTATAGGCACTCGCCATTTGCCGCACAAGCCGTCGTGGGAGCCAAAAAGGCGCCCGGGCGGCATTTCAGGATTGATCCCGGCGCTCGGCCGCTTTGATGCGCCGGCCCAGCGCCGCCAGGGCGCCCTTGAGTCCGGGCTGGCGGGGTTCGGCCGGGTCGTCGCCGTCGGCTGGCGGCCCGCCGGGGCGCCTTGCCGCGGTTTGCAGCGGTGCCTGGATCAGGCTTAGCGCCTGCACCGCGCGATAGCCGAAATAGCCGTTGATGCGTTCGATGATGGCCGGTGAGCGGTGCTGTATCTCGGGCCCCAGGCCGGCCTCGACCCGAACCTTGAGCGTGGCGCCGCTGCCGTCGCGTTTAAAAACAAGGCGTTCGGGCTGGCAACCGGCGGCCAGCTCGGGCCCGACGATCTCGGCCCAGCGCGACAGCACCTCGGCCCGGGCGAAACCCTGGCGGCGCATGGCGGGCGCGGTGATGGCCGACAGGATGCCCTGCAGCCGTCGCGGTCCGCGGCCCGTGCGTTTGGCTCTCATGGGCCTATTGTGCGCCCATTCGGCGACTGCGTCACGCCGCCAAGACCAACGATAGCGACGGAAAGGTGTAGCCTGAAGACATGAGCCCCCGCCCCGACCCTGGCCAACTGGCCCGCCGTCTGCTCGAGTGGTACGACCGCCACGGCCGCCGGTTGCCCTGGCGTGGGGATCCCGCCGATCCCTATGCCGTCTGGCTCAGCGAGATCATGTTGCAGCAAACCACGGTGGCGACGGTGACCAACTATTACCGGCGCTTTCTCGAGCGCTGGCCGACGCTGGCGGCGCTGGCCGCGGCCGAGCGCGACGAGGTGCTGGCGGCCTGGGCCGGGCTGGGCTACTACGCCCGCGCCCGCAATCTGCACAAGTGCGCCCAGGAACTGGCGGCCCGGGGTAAATCTTGTGGCTTTCCCCAAGATGAAGCGGAGCTTTTGCGCCTGCCCGGCATCGGCCCCTACACCGCCGCCGCCATCGCCGCCATCGCCTTCGACCGCCCGGCCACGGTGGTCGACGGCAACGTCGAGCGCGTCATGGCCAGGCTGCATGCGGTGAGCGATCCCCTGCCCGGCGCCAAGCCCCGCTTGCGTGAACTGGCCCGGAGGCTGACGCCCGAGCGGCGGCCGGGCGACTATGCCCAGGCCCTGATGGACCTGGGGGCGACGATTTGCCGGCCACGGGCGGCGGCTTGCCCGGCCTGCCCCTGGCAAGCCGATTGCCTGGCCCGGCGGCAAGGTGTGGCGGGCGAGCTTCCCAAACGCAGTCCGCGCGCGGCCCGGCCGCTGCGCCACGGCGTGGCCTTCTGGATCAGCGACACCGCAGGCCGCGTGCTGCTGCGCCGGCGCCCCGATGATGGCCTCTTGGGCGGCATGATGGGCTTTCCCACGACATCGTGGCGCCAGGCCGCCTGGAGCCCAGCCCAGGCGCGCCGCCAGGGGCCGCTCAAAAGCCGCTGGCGCCGACCGGGCCAGGTGGCGCACGGCTTCACGCATTTTCGCTTGGAATTGATGGTGCTGGCGGGCGAGTGCCCCAACGCCGACCTCGAAGGCCTCTGGTGCAAGCCCGCCGAGTTCGAGCAACACGCCCTCCCCACCCTGATGAAGAAAGTAGCCAACCTGGCGCAGAAAAACTAAAGCGCCCCCTCAGGGGGTTTCGGCGCGGATGCGTTGGCGTAGCAGATCGATGGGTTTGAGGCCGTCGTCCGATTCGAAATGCCAGAAGGTCCAGCCGTTGCAGGCCGGGGCGCCCTGGACGTGGGCGCCGATCTGGTGGATCGAGCCGCTGGCCCCGTCGACCACGAGGGTGCCGTCGGCCCGCACCTTGGCGGCGTGGCGGCGGCGCTGGTCGAAGAGCAACGCGCCCGGCGACAAAAGGCCGCGCTCCACCACCTGGCCGAAGGGCACGCGCGGCAGGTTGCGTTTGGATGGCGTCACCACCAGGCTTTCGCCATCGGCCGGTATCACCCGGGCCAGGCGCTGCCTCGCCAGTTTGATGTAGTCGGGCTGGCGTTCGAGGCCGATGTAGTGCCGACCCAGGCGTTTGGCCACGGCGCCGGTAGTGCCGCTGCCGAAGAAGGGATCGAGGATCACCTGGCCGGGCTGCGAGGCGGCCAGGATGACGCGGTGCAAGAGCGCTTCGGGCTTTTGCGTGGTGTGGGCCTTGTGGCCACCCAGCTTGAGGCGTTCGCCACCCGAACAGATGGGCAGCAGCCAGTCGGAACGCATCTGCAGATCGTCGTTGAGCGCCTTCATGGCGTCGTAGTTGAAGGTATAGCGCGCCTCACGCCCCTTGCTGCACCAGATCAGGGTCTCGTGGGCGTTGGTGAAGCGCCGGCCACGGAAATTCGGCATGGGGTTGGTCTTGCGCCAGATGACGTCGTTGAGGATCCAGAACCCCAGGTCCTGCAATCGGCTGCCGACGCGGAAGATGTTGTGATAGCTGCCGATCACCCAGAGCGTACCGTGGTCTTTGAGAAGGCGCCGCGCCGCCGTCAGCCAGGCCACGGTGAAGTCATCGTAGGCGGCGAAATCGGCAAAGCGGTCCCAGGCATCGTCGACCCCGTCGACGCGGCTGTTGTTGGGCCGGTGCAGATCCTGATTGAGCTGCAGGTTGTAGGGCGGATCGGCGAATACCAGGTCCACCGAACGCTCGGGCAGCCCTTGCATCAGCTCGACGCAGTCACCTTCCAGGATGGCATCGACCGGCAGGCCATCGGTTGTCTCTCGCGGCATCGCCGGCAGCATGAGTCAAGCCGCCCCTCGCGTCAAGAGTCCATTTAGATTCAAGGCCTTAGGGTTATTTGTCCTGAACCGTATCAAGTGCCCGGCGGACCGGCGCGAAGGAACACCGGTGGTGCGGCGTGGGACCCAGGCGATCGAGCGCGGCGCGGTGCTCGGCGGTGCCGTAGCCCATGTTGCCTTGCCAGCCGTAGCCCGGGCAGGCCCGGTCGAGCTCGGCCATCATGGCGTCGCGGGCCACCTTGGCAACGATCGAGGCGGCGGCGATGGAGAGCGACAGCCCGTCGCCCTTGATCACGGTGGTTACGCTGCAGGCCAGCTCGGGCGCCCGGTTGCCGTCGACCAGGGCCAGGTCGGGCTGGCGCGGCAGATCGTCGACGGCGCGGCGCATGGCCAACATGGTGGCGGCCAGGATGTTCAGCGCATCGATCTCGGCCACCGAGGCCAAGCCCAAGCCGACCTGGGCACTGGCCCGGATGGCTGCCGCCAGTTCCTCGCGCCGGGGCCTTTTCAAGCGCTTGGAATCGTCGATGCCCGGCGCCACCCGGCCTGTGTCGAGGATCACCGCCGCCGCCACCACCGGCCCGGCCCAGGGCCCGCGGCCGGCCTCGTCGACGCCGGCCACGACACCGCCGGCGGCGGCTTCAAGGCTGAGGTCGGGCATCGTGAGCCGCGCTCTCGCGATAAAGCGCATAGAGGCCGCTGGCACTCGCTGCCACGATCACCCGCCAACGGGTTTCAGATCCACGCTTGTTCCCGAAGTCGGTCCCAACCAATTCGGATGTGCCGTGGTTTCATCATCCTGCGTTTGCGGTCGCTCCAGTCAAGAATATCCGCGACGGCGATTTCGGGGTCCAGCGCCGCCCGGGGATTATCGTTTGCCACCCAATGCACGCTGGCCAGCAACTCCATTCCATATGGCGTCTCGAAACCCTCGATGACTTGCGTGACGCGATCAAAACGTTTTTTGATTTCGGACTGGCGGACCAGAAACTTTTCGGCCGCATCGGCGGCGCCCTCAAGCAACCGCATGGGCGTATCCGGACTGTTGCGGCCGTCACCGAACCCCTGGCAATAGTGCCCCTCCAGATGGCTCAGCACGTGCCGAAGATTGTCCGCGTATGGTCCGTAGCGCTCTTTGACAAAATTCAACCTTAGCGGTTCGCCGGTGACTTGCAGCAGATAGGCAAGCTTTTGAATTTCTAGCAGCGAGAGCAAGTAGCCATATCCAGGGACCATGTAGCGGTCCATCAAACCGATAAGTGCTGCACGGCCGCGTGTCATGCGTGGCTTCTTGGTGCGAACAATTATTTTGTCCGGAGGAGGTGCGCCAGCCGGTTCGTAGAGCATTACGTTCACATCCGGCGAATCGGCGAAGGCTTGCTCGATCCTTGTCCGCACATCAGACCATCGCAGGCCTCCCAGACCTGCCCCCAGGGGAGGAACAGCAATCGATCTTATCTTGCGCGACCGCACCTCTGCCACCAAAGCCCGAAGCCCCACGTCAACATCGGCCAGTCGACTCTTGGCCCTCCAGTGTCGTTTAGTGGGAAAATTGATGATGAAGCGCGGATTGATCATAGTTTCCCGGTCGAACACGAACATACGACCGATCTCTACCACGTTAGAGTCACACGCGGCCTTATAGGCTTGAAAATTATCGGGAAAGGCCTTTTTGAACTGGAGGGCTATACCCTTCCCCATCACCCCCACCGTATTGACGGTGTTGACCAACGCCTCAGCGTCCGCCTCCAGAAGGTTCCCGCGTTTCAATTCGATCACCGGCCATCTCCTAAATCAATAGTACCATGATCGCTGTATGTTCACTGCAGGAATATTTGCAGAACCGTCAAGCTGATCCGACACGGTCATCGCCATTTCATCATCGACCACGCCGATCTCAGAAATTGCGGCCCAAGGGAAAAAGCGATGAACAAGGAATTCAGCCTGGCGGCGACGTTTTCGGTCATTGTCGTCTGCGGTGTCCGCCCAATAGTGAGCGCGCATGATCGGCCAATCGACGTACTCGTCAAGATCCTCGAGGTCGTCTGAAAAGGAAGAGAGCATTTCGGCATGACCGTCGGTGAAACACCAAGGCGAACTGGCCTGCCCCCCGAAAACTGGTCCAGCCCGGATGTTAGGATTGGGTTGGCTTGAAGGAGGGCAAAATGGCGAAGAAGAATCACACGGTTGAGCAGATTATCGGCAAGCTCCGCGAGGCGGAGGTCC
>Ga0187833_10002654_pt1 | contig 18946 bp, 14 predicted proteins | sample ETNtaG_37_FD_167968 | JGI IMG/M metagenome (GOLD analysis project Ga0187833, IMG submission 167968) | Marine microbial and viral communities from oxygen minimum zone, Eastern Pacific Ocean - ETNP2014_SV_400_PacBio MetaG (Illumina Assembly) | ecosystem: Environmental > Aquatic > Marine > Hypoxic...
ATAATCCAATTTCCCACATTGAACAATATTTTAAGAACAATACTTCTGAAACGTTGGTGAAAAATTAGATGATTTTGTTAAGAATATTATAGAATTTATCTTCAATAAGTATTTTTGAAAAACCTTTTTTAAAGCGAAATAAAGCCACAGGCTTATATAACCAGGCCAATAGCATCAATAATCTAAAACGATAGCCGTTACCTTTACCAACAAGTTTAAATATTTTGTCATCAATAAAGTACATACAGAGAAACATCATCCGAATAAATCTGTCATGCTCTCCAGACAACCATACAGGGTTATAATCGGACGATTCAACATCATATTTTCCCCATTCCTGTAAGGTTTCAGGGCCTTTATATCCATAACTAACCGCAAGATTATACAATTCGGTTCCTGGCAAAGGCCTGGGTTTGTTCAGAGGAATTATGCAACATGAAGGATTATCTTTAACCAGACGCAATATCAAATCTCTTGTCATCTTTGTTTCTTCCAACGTCTCAGTGGGAAAACCAACTATGAAGTTATAAAAAACCTTTATTGTCTTGTGACGTGACAATTTCATATTCATCTCGATAATCTGATCAATCGTAGTGTTTTTTCTTATTAGTTTAAGTATTCGATCTGAACCGGATTCAACTCCTATATGCATCGTATCAGTCCCTGCATTAGCTAATTTCTCTAAAAACTCATCACTCATCCTTGCTACTTCGTTTACTCGCGCTCCCCTGAAACCTAACTTTATCTGAAGACCAGAACGATTGATCTCATCAATTATATTTTCAACATGCTTTAAGTCTACAAATGAATCATCATCAATAAAATAAATAAATGTCGCTCCGAATTTTTCCATCGCCATTTTTATATGGTCGACAATCTCGCAGATCGGATAAGGATTCCATCTCTTCTTAATCTTTGCATATTGTGCGGGTGAACTACAAAACGTACATTTGTAAGGACATCCCATCACACTATACATAGGAAAAACTCTCTCACCATCAATATGCATGTAATCAGCAAACTTTGTAATAAGATGGTACGGAATATCTTTGTAATATAAAAATTCAAAACTATTAGAAACTTTATTATTATTAAATATATCTTTATCTGTCTGATCGCGCCAGGAAAGTCCATTAATCTGATCCAACGGTAGACGTTTTTCAGAACCTGCCAAATAAAGCACTAATCTGTAAAAAGGTTCTGAACCATACCCACGAATAACAAAATCAACAGAGCTCTCCTGGAATATATCATCAGGGCTGAACGTAGGATGTGGACCACCCCATACAATAGAGATATGAGGCCACTTGTTTTTTACATATCGTGATATATTTATACTCTCTGTTATTGATATACCACTCATCACCGTAATACCGACGACAATCGTTCTTTCGTTTATCAACCTTGAAAAAGCGTTTTCCCATGATCTTGATGACATGCGCGCATCAAAGACATGGACAGGAAAGCCCTCTTTCACAACCTTGCTGGAGGCATACAGTAATCCAATAGGCAGCATCCTTATAAAGGAACCTGTTAATGACGTTTTTGGTTGAACCACAACCACCTCTGGCAGCATATTGATATTCATCCGAGAGAATTCTATTCGACTAAGTTCAACTTTTCCTTTTAAAGCTACTAAAAGTCTTTATCCCAAGACGAAATAATTTTGAGAAAGAAAACAAACCACTGTAAGCAAAATAATTTGTTCCTATTACGTTAATTGGCGCTATGAATGTAAACGAAAATGTTCTAAACCATTTAAACTTTGACATGAATACAATAAGATTAATCATAGAACGGAAAAAATTTAAAATAAAAGTATAATTTTGCATAGTCACCATGCGTTCCATTTCCTCACCTTTAAGATAAGCCCGGGAAACGTATAGATCGCCTTCATTGCCAGATGGGTCTATCAAAAGATCATTTTTTAAACAATACTTATATATAGCAGTACCCTTATAAGGAACAAGGATGTTAGTATTCATTATAAGTTTATGTTCGTTTGCAAAAACAAATGCATCACAGCAATCCTGCAAAGTTTGAGTTGGCAGACAAAACATATTCAACATTACAACTTTAATCTTGTTTTTGCATAATCTTTTAGCTACTTTGGCAAATTGCTCGTTAGTGTAATTTGGACGATGTAAGATTTCATTTCGTATCCTTTGGCTCGTAGTTTCCATAGCGATACGAACCGTATTCAGGTTACTAGTGCATAATTTATCAATAACCTCATCCGTAAGTACATTAACGGTCGCAGCCATATTAAAAGGTTTTCCTATTCTTTTTGAATAAAGATCCAAAAAAGGGGAAAGCCATTTTCGATTTATACAAAAATTGTCATCAGAAAAAGAAATCCCATCTGCAGGATACTTGAGTAATACTCTCTCTATCTCTTCAATAGCCTTGTTTGGTTCTATAAATAATACAGCTTTAGAATACATATCCTTGAATTTAGTCCTGAAACCTTCATTATGACAATAAGCACATTTAAAGGGACAACCAGTTGAGAACAAAAATCTGCGAATGCCCATTTCCCGTAAAAATGGGTATTTTCGATAATATATGTCTCTGTTTGGTAAAGGGCTATTATTAATATCCGTTACAAATTTAATCTCGAAGGGCTCAGTAAGATTGCAAACAATGTTATGATAATTTTTCCTTTCTTTGTAATGCCCACCAGATATCCATTCAGCAAAGTGAAACTCTCCCGCACCAATGCATATATAATCAACTACTCCAAAATCTATTTGTTCGTAGTTTAATGTTGGATTTGGCCCCCCAAGAACTATAATTTTATCCTTATAACGTTTTTTTATCTCGTCGGCCATACGCAATATTCTTGCGTTATCAGCATTGCAGGTATAGAAACCAATTATCCCGAAATCATCATAAATATCTTCCAAACTACGGTAAAAAGTGTCATCATCTGCTATTATTTCTATGTCGTGCTCTATATCATTTTTGGCTAACTGTGTTGATAATATCATGTATGAATAAAACTCCAGGTTGTCAAACTGACACAGCAAAACTTTGTCATTCATATTTGCCTACCGAAAATATTTAGAATCCCATTCTCCCAGACCTATTAAACCTATAAAAACGCAAGCACTCATTAGATTATTTATACTCTTAAAGCTTCTTCTCATTATCATATTATTCTTATTATCAACGGTAATGTAATTATATGTTTTATTTATTACGATATTCCTTAGACCATGACCGCGGAAGAAAAACAGTCCTATTTTCTTCAGGAATGCGTTTTTGCAATCTTGGTATCAACAACTGCATAATCGGCTCAGTTACCCACAAAGGCAACATTACTACTAGGAAATTCATGAGGATTTTAGTCCCTATTTTAAACAAATAATAATATTCTCTTGGATGCTTCGACCAGTCTGAATCCAACTTAAGCATACCTGCGCCAAGTTTACTCTTAAAAAAGTCAAATATCACATCTAGCCTTACGAATACAAGGAAATTATACCTAATAATATCTCTGATTAATTCCCACTCAGAGGTTGTTTCAGGCACATAAGGCAGTGGTTGCCGCTTTGTAAAAGACACGCCAAGCTCGGATAATGTACTTGTAAAATTTTCCCAATAACCTTTTATGTTCATCCTGCCAGAATCAATCAAGCTTTGATAAATAGGAGTTCCAGGTAACGGCATAAGATTATTGAATTTTACCAATGTAGGATTTAATTTTTTTACCATTTTAAATGCTTCATATCTATCCCTAGAGGTTTCCGTTGGAAAGCCAAACATCATGAATAAATGCACATCCATATCATGCGCTTTCGCCAACTTAACGGCTTCCAGTTGTTGTCTAACAGTTTGGCCCTTTTGTATTAATGTCGCCAATCGGTCAGATCCCACTTCCATCCCTATACCAACCGCTTCAAACCCTGCAGATTTAAGCTTCGGTACAATATCTTTGTGAAAATTATCCGCTCTTGTTTGCATACTAAATCTACATTTCTCCCATAGTTTAGAATTGTAAATAGCACCACATAGTTCTGTAACTCTTTTCCTATTGACCGTCATATTATCATCAAAGAAATATATTTGTTTTGCTCCTAGTTGATTAATAAGAATATCCAACTCTTTTAAAATCCTTCCAATGGAATTGTATCTGTAGGTAGCACCAGTCATCGTTCTCTGGGAGCAATATGTACATTTATAAGGACAACCTCGAGATGAAATAATAAAACCCCACTCATATTTTCTTTCCGATTCTACCCTTTTAATTAGATCGGTATATAGATAATAGGGAAACTCCGGTATAGTATCCAAATCAGTTATCAATGGCATATCTGACATGTGTTTAACTTCTCCATTAACTCTAAAGGAAATACCATTTATATTAGAAAAGTCTTTGTTCCTGTTTCTTATTGCATCATAAAGAACAACGATTGTTCTCTCTCCTTCTCCTCGAACAACAAAATCAATCGTATCAAAACTCAAAGCTTCTTCAGGCAAAGCAGTAGGGTGATAACCCCCAACAATAACTATAGAATCTGGATATCTAGATTTCAGAAAGACGGATAACTCATATGCACGTGAAGCTTGTGAGGTGAGTATACTAATTCCAAAAACATATGGCTTGGGCAACCCTCTAATTAAATCCTCTATGTTACTCTCATCTATTCTTCGAAGCTCTTCATCATATATTCTCACATCATACCCCTGGCTAAGCATTTGACCTGCTAAATACCCTATTGACATTGGCAGTGAAAGTGGTGTGTAACGTTTTAATATCCCACCATAATCTCTGTAAGTTGGATTTATAAGTAGCATCAACTATTTCTCCAAATAAGCTGTCTGCTCGATATCCGTATAGTACATAAGGTACAAATCACTTTGGAATCAAAAGAAGGACCTGCCAAGAGCCATGTTTTAATCAAATATCTTTCCTGTCGGTCTTGTTTTTGTAAAAATTGTTTAGTTACTACAAATTCTACTATATACTATTTCTGTATTATATGAATAAAACTCCAGGTTATCAAACTGACATAATAGGACTTTGTTATTCATGGTTTTATAGTCAACTATCTATATTTACTGTCAATAAAGTCTTTTACCATGTATAAAATATAGCTTCAAACAATATCGACTCTTTTCTACGGCATAAAAAGTCTTTCATCACATCATGTGTTTTTACAACCTCTAGTTACTTTCCAAATCTTTAATAGAAATTGGATTTGTGGGATGCTTGTCAATCCTCACGGGTACATTAAGGCTGGACAATGGTTTAATATATTTTTCTATATACTCATGATCCGCACCGATCAAACAGTCCCGGCTTCTACGTTTAAAGTCTGGAAAATTACACATTCTTTTCCATATTTTCTCCAATGGTTCTTCACGAACATTACCAAAAGAAACATAGTTCATCCCACACCCTGTCACCTCTCCATAACTTGATATGGATAGTTTCTCTCTACCACCAGGACACTCCTGTTTCATAGAGAAGTTTATTGTCCAGTCAGACCGGATATGAGCATTTTCTCTCATATATTGCTGAACATACTCCCATTCTTCCGGTAATAATAAAGTGTCTTCTGCATCTGACCACTTACCGGAAGCACACGCCAATGAGAAAACAATGCCAATTTGATGCTCTTTTGCAAACTTTACCATCTCTTTCATCTTTTCCATACCGCTGTGCATGATAATTGTAGAAAGACACACTGTCATTCCAAGTTTTTTAGCATTCTGAATGGATTCCACTACCTTTTTGAAATGTCCTTCTGCACCTCTGAATTTGTCATTTGTAGCCTCATCTGTGCTATCCAGACTTAGATGGATTGTACCTACTCCGGCATCTTTAAGATCAGCAAGGTATGAAGTATTCAGATTGAGAGAATTGGTTACCAAGGCAAAGATAGTAGTTTCTGGCTCCATTACGGCTATAATATCAAATATATCTTTCCGTAAAGTAGGCTCTCCACCAGACAAAATCACAGAAAAGACACCAAGGCGAGACGCCTGTCTCCAGATATTTCTGTACTCTTCCACAGTTAAATAGGTATCCTCCTCATTTTTAATTTTAGTTGCATAACAACTCACACATTTCGAATTACACTCAGCAAGTAATGCAAGCTCAATTGTTCTTAGTACATTTTTTCTTAATAGAAGCGCCTTTGTATACCCGCTCAATATTTTAGGAATTAATTTATATCTACGTTTAATAACATTTGTATGATATAAAAAGTGTTTTAATTTCTGCGACATAATCTCTAATCCTTACTGTCTCTTAATTTTTTCCAACAGGAAATAATATACAAACTTAAGCCTTTCAAAAACTAGTTGTCGACTATTTCTTTATAATAGTCAACTTAGCAAATCTATGATAAGCAACCATCACCCAGCATGGAAAGGTACTGAAGTCCCTGTACTTCGCCTGATTTATTGCTCGGCGCACAAGCATTAATTTATACAGTACATTTTTTAATAGTGGAAAGCACTTTTCCTCTCTACCTCGTATCATCCTTTTTAATAATTTCACTATGAATCGCGGCGGCTTGAAAATCGCAAAAATACTAATAAGTATATTTATAGCATTGGGCTTATAGGAAAACATATACTCCTTTTCGATATGTTCCTCAACAAGCTTAAAGTCTTTGGCCTGTTCAGTAAGTGCCGTACCAGGCATAAATTGAAGTGAAAACAGGCTAATCGTAAATGGGCCAGGAGTTTTGTCAAGAAAGTCAATGGTTTCATAAAGATGTTCATGTGTTTCAAATGGATTATCTACAATCATTTCGAAGGCAGGTGCAACCATTTTGCCCTTGAACCTAGACAATGTTTCAGCCGCCTTTCTTATTTGCTGTGTACGAACAGGCCTCTTGAAAAGCGCCAAGACCTCATCATTGCCCGACTCAAAACCCATTTTAATCCTCACTAATCCTCCATGTACCAACACTTTAATTTTTTCTTCATTTATTGATACAGGATTTGTTCCACTGAGAATAAACCTTAAGCCGATCTCCTTCCTGAATTCCTCGGAGAATTCCACTAGTGTTTTTAAATCTCTCCCTAGAAAATTGCTATCATAAAATATTACGTAATCAATTGGAAATTTCTTTAAAGCTTCTTTAATCTCTGCAATCATATATGAAGGAGATGGTCCACGATACGCTGCATACGCCTTATCCAACTCAATAAACTTTGACTGAGAACAAAACGAACACTTGTACGGACAACCTACAGACCAGATAGTGTTATACGTGGTCCCCAGATGGCGAGTTACATCTTTTTCTTCCATTGGTTTTAATATACCATGGGCATAACTGAATAAATACTGTTCCTCCAGGCTGTATTCCATAAAAGGCATTGTTTCCATCTCCTCCTGTGTCATTATGGAAGATCGGGGATTTTTTATTATTTCCCCATTGCTTTTATTCCATGTATTTGCCAGACCATCAAAATTTTCTTTATTTTTTACTCTTTTGAGAAATTCTACAAATACGTGCTCTCCCTCACCCAAACAAATAACATCTGAAAAAGCAACTGCATCATCAGGGAATAGTGTTGGATGATAACCACCAAGTATTATTTTAACTTCAGGGTTAATCTTCTTCACTTTGTCGCATATCTTCAATGCTATGTTTCTCTGAACACTCATCAAGGAAAATGCTATTACATCTGCATCTGAGATCATCTGAGAAAAACGAGAAATAGCTTCCTCATTTTCAATATAGTTTACAGAAAACCCTTCTCCCATCTTTTGTTTCCACCAGCTTCCAGCAAAAGAAGCACTCCATACACTATCCAAAAAAAATATTGACTTAACGTTAAATCCTGATTTCTTTGCTGCAGAAACAATGCGTCTGAAACCAATAGCTACTAAATTCCTATCCATACTGATGGCATAAATCTTCACTTATTCAAACCTCCTCTACACATCTTTGTCAACATTGAACGCATTTTAACCCCTAATCAGAAGCTCCTATCTTCTTTTGAAAACAAATTTCAATCCATTTATAACGGATTCTATCTTAAAATTAAACAATTTGTTAAATTCAGAAGAACACCCACAGTAATGACAGGGAATACTTATCAACCTCTCCCATGCCCCCTTTGCACCATATTCTTCTACCGAATAAGAAAATCCTTTCTGACCAAAATGCACGGCGCAAGGATGGAGCATTCCGTCTGAATCCAGCCAACACACAAGGTTGCCCATTATGCATTTTGGATAATTCTTAGACTTTGCCTTATCCTCTGATGGTATAAAATAAATATAAGAATATTCTTCACACCATCTAATCACACTATCAATACCATGAAAAGAATTATTTGTCGGCATACCACTATTCTTTCCTTCTCTTACTGACTTATAGAACTCAATTATCTGTTTATTACCTGCTAAATGCTTGTCTTTAGCAGAGCCGGTAGGTACTGGCATACAGAAATTAAGGTAGGTTTTATATTTATTTGCAAGCTCTGTTAAAGGCTTAAGTGTATTTTCTATTGTTGAGGTATTTGTAACTACCGTATGTAAATGAAAAGGAATTTTGTTTTCATAACATAATCTTGCAGCAGACGCAACTGAGTCATAAACACCCATCCCTCTATATCTATCCGTAATTTCAGAATTTCCGTCAATACTTAATTGTACTTGATCAACCTTTATCAAAGCATCGAGATATCTTTCAAAATTTAGACTATTAGTGGTTACTGAACAGTACATCTTCTTTGATTTGACATAATTAATAATCTCACATATATTCTTATGAAGCAGTGGCTCTCCACCCTGCAACATTATTACCCTGGTACCCAGCTCATAAAAATCATCTATTGTTGATATCAACTTCTCAATGGGAACATCTTTAGCAGTAAGATTGTCCTCCTCTGAATAGCAATATACACACTTCAGATTACATCTGCTTGTAACACTAACCGAAAGAACTACAGGCGTTCTAATCTTAAGAAATTTATACTTTATAGTACTTAAAGCTACTCTAGAAAGGGTTGAGAACATTTTTTTGTTATACTATTGTTTATTAACATTTACCATCGATACCTTCCTGCACAAAATGAACATTTCACCAATATTGACTCGAAAAGGATAATGCCGAATTCTCAAAGGAAGAAGTTTAATAACAGCGGTAAATAGCCATTTACATCTATGCAATGTGTACCTGCTCAGTATATTCACACAATAATTGATAGTTAAGCTTTTATATGCATTTCTAATTGTCAGTACTTTAAACTTTGAAGAGAATAGTTTAACAATATTTAAATGATTGTAGTAAAAGACATGCTCTTCTTTGTAATGCATCCAATGCATTCCCATCAAACGCCTGCTTATGGAGGATGTATCCGGAGTAACAACCATTAAAAGGCCATCTTTTTAAGGAATCTTCATAGAATATCTAGAAACGGTTGAGGGTCTACTATATGCTCCAAGACATCAGAAAGAGTAATAACTTCAAAGAAATCAGGCGGGAAATCGTCTGCTTTAAGTTTGCGTCCAATTATCTTGTTTTCTCCAAACTGATCTTTACAACACGCAATTCCATAAGGAGAAACTTCCACCCCATAAACATCAAAACCTATCTCTTTAGCTGTTTTCATTAATTCGCCTGTGGCGCATCCCACATCTAACAATTTAGTAGAGGAAGCATGATTGTCAAACTGTTTCAAGTATCCCTTGAAGGTTGCTGATTTCATTGAGGAAACCTCTTTCTGAAAATTCTTTAAATCCCATGGCTCAAAATAATCCGAATAAATCTTATTTAAACTTTCCATGTTTGGAACAGGGTCAAGGAATTGTAGTTTGCACTTATTACATTCCATTAAAGAATAATTGCCAACAGAGCCGATGCGAACACACTCACAGTTATCACAAACAGAACATGTTCTATTCATAACTTTAGTAAATCTTTGATTTTATTAACAAATGTTAGAAAAATATATACGTTTTGCTTCGCAGATACACACAAAGAAATAGTGCTTAAAAGACTTTAACACGTAGATTTTATAATCTGTATTATGGGCTTGAAAGTGATTTGGCTTAGCAAAATATTTATAGATAAGATAAGCTCTAAGAAGGAAGTGTAATTTATTCTTGTAGTTGTTTCTTTGACCTAAGTAAAGTTACATTTTGGCCTGTATGATTAAGAGATTCTTTCTTTTTATATATGGCCAAACCATACAAAGTAAAATACTGTTTAAGCCTATTCTGATAATTGGAAAATAGACTCCCGAAGACTGGAGTCAGTATCCACTTATCCAATCTATAAAGAATCTCTACTGCAACCATATATATTGGCCATCTTTTCAGTTTCTTTACAAAATCTGGGTTATACGGAGGATTCAGGAAGTAGGTTCCAACTTCTACCATACCAAGACTTTCTATTGCCTTAGAAAGATCACAAAAGTTTACTGCTTGTTCCTTTTCATCTGGATACACATCTTCGCTTAATCGACTTCTATACATGATCTTACGGAGAAAGAATTTACTGTTAGGTTCAAACAGAATCAAGATTCCGCTTCTGCTCAAAGAATACACAGTTTCATTCAGAGCCTCCCTCATCGAGCACTCTCCAAAATGATGCAGGCTTACCCAAAAAGAAGCGACATGAATTGAACCTCTTTCAAAGATCGGACGAGTTGCATCTGCACAGATACGTTTTGTAGGTTTCAGCGATCTTTGTAAAGTGTTAAAACTCAAATCACATACAAACACATCCGCATTAGTAAACTTGCGCATTACATGTCTTGTCCAGTGACCTTCTCCTCCTCCCATTTCAGAAACCCTAATATTTCTTTCCTTACTCTTTGAACCTCCATTAATTAGCATGGAAATCCTAACCATTACATCATCATATAAACTGTTGCGAAAAAAAGATATATTTTGAATTTTCATATTATCAAACACCTTCATTTCGTGTTTCTTTTCAGCATTCAAATTTCCCGGAATCAAAAGGCAAGCAATACCATCTCGAATTGTAAATTCTTCTTTGCCATCTTCCGATACCAATTTTGCACCTTTCTCAAGCAGAAGAGTACGGGTTTCAGGGCTTACCAGTCCTTTAAAAAAATCATTCTGCATTTTGGACACTCAATTCACTAGATCTTTTTTTCTTTCAGTTGAGAGAAAAGCTTTACATATTTTTTCAAATGCCATATGTGGTTTAATTTCCGACATACATACATTATCGCCACAAACCTCTGAGTATAGGCTCTTTTTGCTGTCATAAACACTTAAACAAGGAGAACAATAAAAATTCTCTGAATAAAAGACAAGGGCGTCTTTGCGATTTAATGGTCCGTATACGATAGGAGTCTCAGGGCCATAAAAAGCAGCAATATTTTTCCCATAAGCAGCGGCGATGTGCAACGGACCGCTATCATTAGTAATCATTAAATATGACATTTCTATTAATGCGAAAAGCTCCTCAAGACTTGACTTGCCCGCACAATTAATGAGTTGATTCCTTTTGTGTTGTATCCTTTTGAAAATACCTTCAACATACTCATATTCAGATTTCACACCGATCATAACGTAATAATTATCAGGATATTTATCAATTAGAAGTTGGATCAATTTAGCAAAGTAATCTGCCGGCCAGCACCGATATTTGAAAAGCTCACCAGCGTTGACATTAATAATAATAATTGATTTTCGTCCATTCATGCCTAGCTTTTCTCTAATGGTCTTTTCATGAAAATCTTTTAATGACGGCAAAAGTGAGTCAAAATATCCATTCTTACGCTCAATACCGAGAACACTGCCAAAGGCAAAATATATATCTGAAATATGTTTGTAATGATTATAATATACGCTATGGGTCATTATACCTTCAGGTCTGATTCCTTTCTGATGCAAACCAGCCCTTATTTTAGCCATACTTAAAAGAGAAATTATCATTGTAAACTTGGAAAAAAACTCGAAGTCAATCGACACATCTATTCTCTGTCGCAAGAGATAAAGTAAACACCCAAATACATCTTTAATAAATAGGCCAAAAGATTCCTCACGAATAACCAAAAGATCATCACATAACCGGGCTAAACGCACAAAATCTTGATTCGACTTAAATGTCATATAAATAATCTTTGCATTTGGATAGTGCGTTCTCAAGCCATTTATTAATGGAGCAGTATAAAGTATGCTTCCCATACCAAAGTATTTCTGGCATAAGATTGTTTTGACTTTTTGCGAATCGACCACCGGTTGAAAAGGGCAAAATACATGTTTTATGCGTACAATCCACCCTAACAGCATACATATTACCGTCCCCAATGAATCATCAACAATCCTCATAAAAGATAATTTCATAACTTGTATACCTTCTTTTCTGAAAATTTGTATTTATCTGACAATTGATTTGCTAACCAATACATCGTTTCAATAAATAATAGCCATATTATATATTGGCAAATTTAAATATTTTCATCGATGCACAATCAGAGCTTCTTTTATATTCGTAATCACGGGTAGTTTGTGAATACTTACCTGGGATTGTTGGTAAAGCGGGAGCAATATTATTTATTGCTTGTATACCAGGTTTTTCGTCTACTGACATATTAACCTAAGTCTGTTCATTGACTGGTACGGGCGTATTCCTAAAGCTATTTCACATTTTGTTTAATATATACCAACATTGTCTTTCAAAGAATTTTCAACCTGCCAGAGATCCCAATCACCAACAGATTCTACTGAGGAGTCATTAAAATAAGTTCTCCTCACAAAACAAATACCGATATATGGTTAATATTCGCGCCAAAGAAATCATCATTTCCTATTACTACTGTCAGTGACTGCATCACACCCAGCCAATAATTTATTAAGAAGGTTCTTATCATACATAATTGAAAGAGCCAAGGAACAATCATGTGTACACCAACACCTATTTGTGTTTTTATAATAACTTCGAGATTTTGAGGAGTTTAACATTTGGGCTATATTCCAGTTAAATTCCTTCAAATTAATAAAACTCTTTAGCATTTCACAACGAGCGACATCACCATTAGGCAAAAGAACTATATCCCCTAGCCCTGAAAAACACCTGTGCAGAGGCATCTCAGTTTTCATAATGTCTATTATAGTTGTAAGTGCTACACAATTAGTCGCATAAGTCATTTTCTCTGAGTCGTGACACCAAACACACTCATAAATAATCCTTAATGCTTCCTCCATTTCCCTGACGGAAAGATAATCATTAAAATTAACTGGAACATAATCTGAAACTACTTGTGCATCTGAAACATTAAACGTATGAATTCTACTAGACCGAACAAAGTTAAATATATGCAAAAACTTAGTTGCACGAACCGCATCAATGATAGCAGGTAGATCATGAAGGTTTTGTTTTGAAATAGAGGTGTTGACAAGCAGGCGATTCACTCTATTGGGGTACTTACACTTTAGCTCTCTGAGTGCATTCATAGTTTCCAGTGTCTTTCCCAAAGCACCCTTAACACCACGCCTGGTATCATGATGCGAATTGGCTCCATCAATCGAAATCTGAAAACTTAGACTAATAGAACTTTCAGCAAACGCCCGTTCAACTGCACCAATAAGATTATCACGAAGGACACCATTAGTCATTAGGTTACCAGAATTAATTCCACCAGAACGTGACGCAATAGCGATAATATCTCCTAGATCTTTTCTGATCGTAGGTTCACCACCGGTAAATGATATCTTCGAAAAAATTCCATGAGCTTTGCTAAAGAATATTTCATATTCACTTGTTCCCATTTCCCAACCTTTTTCACGATCGCCAGTCGAAATAAAGCAGTGGCTACACTGCAAATTACAACGATCTGTGACAAAGAGAGTCAAAAGTTCTGGCAAACCTTTCTTCCTTAAGCGATGACGTAAATACCAGGAAGTATAACACGCGATTTGTTTACGTATAAAGCCTGGAAGATGTACGACTAATGGATAAAGTTTGTCAAATGAAGATTGTTGTGAAAGGAAAATGTTTTTCAAGTTACTGTTTTTTCTTTGTTAGAAGCGATATTTGTCGAAAGAAAAATCTCACTCCCCACAAATAACATTTAATATATTCATTGAAGAAAAGAATATATTTTTTTCTGCTTGATATATTAGCCACTTTATTCAACCGTGAGTTTGGATATAAACCAATCTTAATTCTATAAAGCTCAATAGGAACAATAACCATATCCAGAATAGGCAAAATCAATAAACGCCAATGGACATGTCTGGCAAGAAGACGGGTTCGAGTTTTAAGGTAGTCTCTCATATACTGAATAGGATCTGCAAAATGGGCAAAGAACCCACTATTTCTACCTGCGCTACTAAGCTTGTGCCAAACAACCGTTTCAGAGTCCTGATAACAGTTGTAGCCAAGTCTACGTATGGTTATACAAAAGTCTTTGTCCTCATCACGCAATAAGTCTTCCAGAAACCCCTCTGCAAGTTCAAACATTTCCCGTCTTACTAAAAGGTTAGATGTAGGTATTAATTTAACATATGATGGCTGATACTCTTGCAGTGGAAAAGATTTAAAAAATCCCAGATAATTTATATGAAGAACTGCTTCCATAACCCATTTCTTATCATTTATTTTTTCCATGTCTCCGCCAATTGCACCTATTGATCTATCTGAATCAAATTTTTGTAACATGTAATCAAGAACTTGGGGATTAAATATTTCCGTATCACTGTCTAAAAACCAAATAAAATCACTAGCAATAGCCCTAGCAGCTAAATTGCGCGAAAATCCCGGGCCTTTAGGTGTATTATTACGGAAATAATACAATTTAAATTGGCTGAATTTCTTCTCAATTGCTGGTTGTACAGGATAATCACTGGCATCATCAACAATAGCTATACACAAAGCGATGTTATTAACTTCTAAGTTAAGTAAACTTAATAGAAGCAACTTAACGTCCTCAAGCCTGTTATGAACGGGCACTATTAATAAAACCTTCATCTAACGGCGTCCCTATCACTCTTATCATAATTAGTAAAGCACAATGAACTATAGTGATCAAGTCCTCAAATCTATGATTGCAAATTTGCCGTTCTAAAATATTATCGGCAAACTGTTTATCTCTATTTCTTTCTTAACAAAAAAGTATCTCCTGTCTTCATTATAAGAAAATAGGTGGTTGGAATATAGCTTTTTGCTAAATTTAGTATATCCATCAATATCACATTATTGGTTTTTGATTTATCATCTTCAGCTTTACATCTTGATTCAGGTTTACGGCCGCACAAGTAATTGCCAACAAAACCCATAAATGCCTCATTGAAAAAATGTCCACAAACAGGCCTGTTACTAACAATCCAATTATCCCTGCTTCAAGAAACAAATGAATTTTCACCACTTTGATATTTGACCTATAATTATTAATTATTTTGCGATTTTCAAAAAGAATATAACAAAAGAACAAAACTATTAAACAGAATCCTATTAATCCTGTTTCAGAAATCTGCCCTAGGTAAAAACAATGAGGATCTAATTGACTTTTAGTTAAAATATAATTAATAGGGATAACATCGCCCTCATAGTATGGTTGAATATTAATAATATAATTCTTAAGCTCATACGAATAATTCCCCGGTCCAATCCCCAATAAAGGATAGTCAGCCGCAATTTGCAAGGCGACTCTCATCAGATAATAATTTTTTTCATGACTAATCGCAACTTTCTCAGCACCAGCATTACTAAGTTCTTCAAAAGAAGTTCGATGATAAAAAGTGAAAATAATTGCAAATCCCAAAAGGACTATAGCTGATAAATAAAACATTTTAGCTAATATTTTACTAAACAAACTGTTAAGCTTGAAAGAAAATACAATAAGTGATAAGGTTACAAAGAAACCTGTTAATCCACGTGAGAGCCCCAAAAAGGCAGATACAGCAATAAGCACTAGACACAATAATATTTTTTTATCCATGTTATGAATAAATACTATAAATCCGCTAACAAGAGCCACATTAAGGTAGCTAATCATCATTTCCGGGGATAGCAAAAAAGATTCTGCTCTGTAAGGAAATAAAGACCCGCTATGATAATATGTATATGTCGGCAAAATAAAATTTGCCAGAAATGGATGTGGGCAAAAGAAATATAAAGTAAAAGCGATTATACCGGTAGCTGAGACAAAAGCCGCTACATAAAGATTTACTTTATTAACATAAATAAACATATCATATGAAAATGTTACTTTTTTCAATAAAACAAACAGGATTATCAACATACATAATCCTAAAGTATCCGCTAAACTTGTAATTTTATGAAAAGAAAATAAAGAAGAAATAATCCAGGAAATTATAAGCGCAAAAAGAATAATCTGGTATTTTCTGTTTTTGGAGGATTTAAACCATTCAAAGATGTTTTTTACAAAAATGATTACAAACAAAAAAAGAACCATATCCGCATATTCCAGCTTCTGAAAAAATTTTCCGCCCATTCCATTAATTGGTATTACTGGTAATTCCATTAATGGCAGAAGTATCAAATAGCTGCAAATAAAAATGTGTTCTAGTTTTAGCACAATAGTCTCTTCCTTCCTTAACAGCGGTTTTATGCTTTCACTTTCAGCCTATATTATCCCATATAGTAAATTCAAACATGCCATTTAGCTCAGAGACACATTCTACTCCTTTTTCTTCGAAAAGATGTACAATTGCCTCTGTATCACTATCTGTCTTGAAAATTGACCTGCCCCCGTTGTTAGTGCCACTTTTCAAGTTACTGAATGATAACAAAAAATGGCTTGAGGTCGTTGTCGCTATAACCAGAGGAAAATTAAAGGATTGTCCATATTATATTCATTTTAACTTTATTATAAGTTTACGAACCCAGTCATACCTAAAAGGCCACTTAAGCAACCCAATAAACAAATAATATATTCCTTTTGTAATATTTTTTCTTCTTAGAAGCATCAGGCCTAAAGATGAGTATATCCTTCCTTCAAACCTTGTTTTTTCTATTTTAGGAACTTTACTTACTTTCTTTAGTTCAGCATAATACTTCCTGCTTATTTCTAACATGCATTTAAGCCTTCTTTCAACATTAGAACTTATATTCCCCTCTCTGGTTACATGTATTGATAAGGGATCTTCTATAAAACCCATTTTAATTTTACTAAGCATTCCTAAACGTAGCCATAGATCATAATCCTGTGAGGATGGCAGTATGTTATCAAACAAACCGGCTTGATATAAAATGCTTTTTTTAATAGTTAGTGCAGAAGTATAAAGACAGTTTTCTCTGTATATGGATAAGAATGGATCTATTTTATTGTTAAAATATTTTGAAGGATCCATAAGATTCTCCTTCGATCCATCTATGGCAATAAGACTATGGCAAACCAAATCAATATCATCATTTTTAAGAATGTATCCAACAACACTTTCCATTTTGTTATGATTCCAAAGATCATCTGAATCTAGAAATGAAATCCAGTCTCCACTTGCACACTTGATTCCTTTATTCCTTGCCGCTCCGGGTCCTTCATGCTTATTTATCAGTAATTCTTTCTTTCTAAAATGATATTTTAAAAATAAAGACTTAACTACACCTACAGTATTGTCTGTTGAACCATCATCAGAAACAATCACTTCATAATTATTGTATGTCTGTGAGAATACAGTCTCTAATGTTTTAGTAATAAAGTTTTCTGAGTTGTATGTTGGTATTACTACCGAAATAAATGGCTGCATTTCATTCCTATCTTATAACAATATCCTCTCTCATAATATGTTTCCTATACCATAGATTAAAAATATACAGAGAGAAGAGGGTCGGTAAAAATCTCCAGTATCGTTTTCTATGTATAAGTGTTTCCTTTATGATACCAATATTCAAATATTCACGATAAAATGGTAAAGGGTCCTCTATTAGATGTTCAAACATTGATTTCATGAGATGATTTTTTATCCAGTAACATATAGGCCCAGCAAAACCTGACTTAGGCAGATGCATTATCTCATCAGGTAAAACACCGTATAAGGTACTTTTTAACAGCCCTTTCAACTTTCCATTTCTGAACTTCACACTATCAGGGACACTGTAGCAAAACTCAACAACCCTGTGATCAAGCATGGGAACTCTCCCTTCTAATGAAACAGCCATTGTCATCTTGTCAAGGAGAGATAAAACATCACCAACAAGATAATTTTTCAGATCGAAATACATTAGATGACTTTTAGAAGCTTCTTTTTTACAACCAGGAACAAACCTTTTATATCTTTCAATCATATCATCAAGTATTCTTTCATAATTTGCCTTATCCTTAAATAATTTGCTTAAAAACGTATAATTCGCACCAGAAATAGAAGCCGCAAACAATAGGGCATAATTCTCTAATTTCAGTCCTTTATCTAAATCTACAATACTTACTAAACTACCAATGCTCTTTCTGAATCTATCAGGCAATGAGTTAACGGCCTTCTTAATTATCGTTTGAGGTATATACCTTTCGTAGCCGCCAAACAACTCATCTCCACCAGTGCCATTGAGGACAACCTTCACGCCACATTTCACAGCCACCTTTGAAAGCATATATGTTGGGACTATGGAGTTATCAGAAAGTGGTTCATCCATCAAGCCAATTATCTCAGGAATAACAGATGGCAACTCACTGCCTTTTATCATTATTTCTGTGTGGTCTGTGCCGAATTTCTCTGCAACCATCTTTGCATATGGAAGCTCATTCAATCCTCCCTCAAATCCCGCAGAAAACGTCCTGACCGGTTCCTCAAGCTGTTCTGACAGAAGTGCAACAATACAGGAACTATCAATTCCACCTGAAAGGAAGGCCCCCACCGCGACATCGCTCCGTTTCTGTATACTTATCGAATCCTTAAGCAATCCCATAATATTGTCCCGATAGTCTTCTATAGAAGGCAAATCAAGAGTGCCAAACTCTTTAATGTCCCAATATTTCTTATTTACAATCTGCCCATTTTTTTCGACTTTCAGAAAATGGCCAGGCTCCAGTTTAC
>Ga0187833_10002655_pt1 | contig 18944 bp, 22 predicted proteins | sample ETNtaG_37_FD_167968 | JGI IMG/M metagenome (GOLD analysis project Ga0187833, IMG submission 167968) | Marine microbial and viral communities from oxygen minimum zone, Eastern Pacific Ocean - ETNP2014_SV_400_PacBio MetaG (Illumina Assembly) | ecosystem: Environmental > Aquatic > Marine > Hypoxic...
ATTTTAAAAATTTTTTAGCAATTAAAATTCTTTTATTATTAAATTTATTCAAATAAACCAACTTAATATTTAAAATACTTGCATGTAATTCATCTAATCTTTTATTTGAACCTTTTTGTAAGCTTAGGTTTTTTTTTATCCACCCATACTCTCTTAATAATTTAAGTTTTTTATATATTTTATTATTGTTAGTTGACACCATTCCGCCATCACCAAAAGTTGATAGATTTTTAGTTGGATAAAAACTAAAGGTTGCAAAATCTCCAAAAGTACCAACTTTTCTTTTATTATACTCTGCACCATGTGCTTGAGCACAATCTTCGATTAAGGTGATTTTAAATTTTTTTTTAATTCTTATAATTTCTTTTATATCGACTGGATTGCCATAAATATGAACTGCAATAATAGCTTTTGTTTTTTTAGTAATTTTCTTTTCTATCTTTGATGTATCAATAGTAAAATCATCTTCTTTAATATCTATGAAAACAGGTACCGCACCAACATCTACTATAGCAGCAATAGTTGCAAATGCAGTATGTGATGTCGTTATGATCTCGTCACCTTTTTTAACATTAATTGCTTGCAATGCTAGAATGATAGCATCTGTTCCATTTGAAACACCAGCTGAAAAATTTACACCTATATATTTTGAAAAATTTTTTTCAAAATTTTCAACTTCTTTTCCCAAAATATAAGAATTACTATTTAAAACTTTTTTGATTTTAGTATCTATTTTTTTTTTGAGGTAAATATACTCTGACTTTGGATTGGCAAAAAAAAGCATTATTAAATAAAATTTTTTCTCAGATTTTTTGGGAAATGTTTTTTATCAATATGGCATAACCATTTAATTTGATTTCTTTTTTCTTTTTTAAATATTTCTTTATAATGGTTCCAGGCAAATAAAAAACAGTATTTAGGTTTTATGTTTTTGAATTCTTTATAATCAATAATTTTAATTTTTTTTGCTGGAAAATATTTTCCAATTTTAGTGGGCGTATTGTCAAAAATTCCTTTAATAAAATTATTTTTTGCATTACAAAAGTGAAGTATAGTTGTGCTCTTTGAGGTGGCTCCGTAACCATATATATTCTCATCTTTTGCTATAATTCTATTCATAATTTTCAAAATTCTTTTTTTTGAATTTATACAATTTGCGACAAATTTTTTGATCGTTTTAACTTTTGATATTTTAAGATCTTTTTCATACTTTAAAACCTGTTTTAGCTGTTTACTTATTTTAAAAGATTTAGTTTTTTTTACGTAATAACGCATTGATCCACCATGAGTAGGTATTTTCTCAGCCTTTACAAGTTCTAGACCAAATTGATCTAAAATTGATATAATTGAGTTTGCTGAAAACATATAAAAATGTTCATCGTAAATTTGGTCATAAGAAGTTTTTTTCAACATGGAGCCAAGGTAAGGTTCTTCAAATATAAAAAGTCCTTCTTTTTTTAACGATTTTTCAATGCATTTAAATAAAGCTAACATGTTTGGTATATGACAAATTACATTTGCAGCAAAAATAATATCAAATTTATTATGAAGTTTCTTTTGATCAATCAATTCTTCAGTGAAGAAGGAGTTTAAAACTTTTAACTTTTTTGATCTCGAAACATTACATACATTTTTTGATGGCTCTATACCTAAATGGTCAAAATTTTTAAAATTTTGTAAAAAGATTCCATCATTACAACCTATTTCCATTATTTTGCTATTTTTTTTCATCATCTTCTTGATGTTATTAGCGACGTTTTTAAAATGTATTTTCATCGAGTTAGATGTTGAAGACATAAAGGCATAACTATCATTAAAAAGTTTTTTTGGTTTTGGAGCACTAACAAGTTGAAATAACCCATTGCTTTCATTAAAAGCAATTTTCATCTCATATAAATTTTTTTTATCTACTTTTTTAGAAAAATTATTTGCAATAGGCATTTTTCCAAAATTAAAAATTACAGGTATTTTTTGGCCAGTTACTTTACACTTTGTGAATTGTGTTTTTAAAGACATAGTTTTTTTAAATAATTTCCATAGTCATTATTGTATTTGTTAGAAATTTGCATTAATTTTTTTTTTGTTATCCATTTATTTAGAAAAGCAATTTCTTCTGGTGAGCTAATCATAAAGTTCTGTCTTTTTTCAATTGCTCTTATATAATTTGAACAATCATTCAAATCTTCAAATGATCCCATATCAAGCCAAGAAATACCTCTACCTATTTCTTCGAATTTAACAGAATTTCTTTTTATATATATATTTATTAAGTCTACAATTTCTAATTCCCCTCTTTTAGATTTGGTTAAATTTTTACAATAATCAACTACATTTTTATCGAAAAAATAAATACCAGGAATAGCTAAATTTGTTTTTGGATTTTGAGGCTTTTCTACAATACTTAAAATTTTATTATTTTTTTTTTCTAAAACTGCATATTTTTCTGGATTAGGTACATTATAAGCTAAAAAAAAAGCTCCTTTTTTTAAATTAGTCCCTTTTTTTAATAAATTATAAAATCCTTGACCAAAGAAAAAGTTATCACCCAACATTAAACAAACACTTTCGTTTCTTAAGAATTTTTTTGAAATTAAAAAAGCTTCTGGAATACCATTTGCTTTCTTTTGGATAACTATATGAATTTTCATTCCCAAATGTTTTCCATCAGAAAATATTTTTTCATAAATTTTTTTACTGTCTGCATCGCATATTAATATTACTTCTCTAAATTTACATAGCATTAAAATACTAAGTGAATAATAAATCATTGGTTTGTTAAAAACTGGCATAAGATGTTTGTTTATTCCTAATGTAGCAGGTCTTAACCTTGTGCCTGTTCCACCTGCTAATAATATTGCTTTCATAATGTGGACTCTCTATTTTTATTTTTATAATAATTTATAGTTTTAATTAAATCATTAACAATATTTGTTTTTGATTTCCAACCTAATCGTCTTATTTTAGAACTATTTACTTTATACTCTATATCATGACCCGGTCTATCACTTACTCGGACAAACTTTATTTTTTTTTCGTTATGATTTAATTTGTTTTTAAATATTTCTATTATTTTTTTTGCAAATATTTTGTTCTCAAATCTTTTGCCACTGCCAATTACAAAATTTTCTCTCGATAAATTTTTAGAAATTATAAAATCAATACTAGCAACAAAATCATCTACGTATATCCATTCCCTTTTTTGTTTTCCGTTCCCATAGATTGGGATTTTTTTATTTTCTAAAATATTATTAATAATAACTGGAATAAATTTTTCTTTATCTTGATTGGGTCCAAAATTATTACAACAATTTACAATAGTAGATTTGTAACCATATGTGCTATTCCATGCTGAAACAAGATGATCTGCTGAAGCTTTTGATGCTGAATAAGGAGATCGAGGGCTATATTTTGTTGTCTCGCTAAAAGATTTATTGTTTTCAACATGACCATAAACTTCATCAGTAGAAATATGTACTAAGAATATTTTTTTATTTATAGATCTAAGAATATTGTAGGTCCCTAAAATATTTGATTGAATAAACTCTCCTGGAGACTTAATTGAATTATCAACGTGTGACTCAGCTGCAAAATGAATTACTATTTCAGGATTAAATTTTTTAATTATTTTTTGTAATTTTGTGTAATTACAAATATCAAGTTTCAAAAAATTATAATTTTTCAAATTATTAAGATTTCTGACATTTTCAGACTTGCCTGCATAAGTTAATTTATCAATATTTAAGAATTTAGTTCTTTTATATTTTGATACCATTATATTTAGAAAATTGGATCCTATAAATCCACATCCACCGGTAACTAATATTTTATTCACCATTATTGCTAAAATTTAATACTCATATATAAATAAAAAACTAATAAGGCATAACAAAATTAATTCAACATGAAATGAAGAATAAGAGCAAAGAGATAATTAAAAACAAAATTAGAATAATTAGAAATTCAAAAAAAATAGTTTTTTTTAAAAATTTGAAGACTTATGATTATTTTGAATTTAAAAAAAAATTAAATTCAATTAATTTTGTTTTAAGATGTATAAATCAGTTAAGTAATGGGCATATTTTTGTATTAAAAAACTCAATTAAATCAATATTTTTAGATAATGCAAGAATAAAACTCGACAATATTACAAAAAATAGAAAACCAATTAACCCAAAAATTAAAACTGGTGTGAAAAATGGTTTTTACATTTCAAATAACTTTTCTTCAAAAGGATATAAAACATTTGATAAATCCTTTTATTTTTTTTCTTGGAATAAGGACAATACAGGAATTTATAAGAAAATAGTTAATATCTACAAACCCCTCAAGATACTAAATGGATTGAGTAATAATGAAATTACTAAAAACAAACCTAAAGATGGAGTGATTGAAAGACTACATGTAATTAATTATCCTCTAGATTCAGGTCAAATATCTCGCCACCGTGATCCTATTAATGTAAGTATTTTTAATTTTGGCATGTATGCCACAGAGTATGGTGTGGATTACTATAAAGGAGGATTTTTTGTATTAAATAAGAAAAACAGAAAAATAGTTATTGATAAAAAAATAAAGAAAACTGATATTGTGCTTTTTTTCCCATCTTTAATACATGGTGTAGATAAAGTTAAAAAATTTAAATCAAAAGACTCTAACGGCAGATGGTTTATTAATGTAAATCATGCTCAATCACATGAGGTAAAGAACAGAGAATATACAAAAAAATATTGAAAGAAATATATTTAAAAAATTTAATTATTAAAAGAATAATAAACAAAAAAAATATAAAATAAATTATTTTTTACACACAAGTTTATCAACAATCAAAGTATCAACTACATTTTGTTATAATGCTGATATAGCATCTTCTATACTTTCAACTATTGGTTCTTCATGTTTGTTGAATGAGGTGTTTATGATTGCTAAATCTCCTGTTTTTTTTAGATAATCTTTTAAAATTTTATACATCACTATATTATTTTTTTACTTCCTCATTTGGGTACTTGCTGTCAATTATTCCTGAAACAACAAAATCTAATTTTTTAAAATTCAAATTATATTTAGAAAAAATATAATCTATAGATTTCTTAGGCAAACCTCTAAAATTTTTAACTCTTGTAAATCGTTCTTCTGAAATTGCTTCTTTAATAACCCCATTCTCAAAATAAACTACACTAGACTCTATACTATTGTGAAAACTTAATATTTTGAGCCTATTAATATTTCGCATACAAGTATCCACTAGGATGATTGGTGAATAACAGTTTATTTAAAATTTTTTTATCAATAATAAATCTTTTATCTTTTTTTAAAAATTTTTTCATCGCAGTAAAAGGATTATTACCATGACCCCACTCTCTTGGTCTATGCTTTTGCTCAGGAATAAATTCAACTATTGTATCACAACAAATAATATAATTATTCTTCTTTACAAATTTTGAATATAGTTCAAGTTCTTTTAGAACATGATCATGCGTATGATGTGAGTCAAGTATTACAAGTATTTTTTTTGAATTATTAGTAATCTTTTTTATTTTTTTAATTATATTTGTGTCAATACTGCTGCCTTTTATCAATTTAATATATTTATTTAATTTTGAATCTTTTGTTACAGCTTTTTTTACATTGTCTGGCAAGAAAGTATCAATACCTATAACTTTTTTTCCACCAAAAATTTTTAACATACTCGCTAAAAACAAAGTGCTACCTCCCCAGGCGACCCCTGTTTCTATAATATATTCTGGTCTTGATTTATATATAACTTCCTGTGTTGCCATAATATCTTGTGGAATATTCAGTATTGGCTCATCCATCCATGTATTTTGATGTAACCATCTGTATTTTTTATCAGCTTCTACATATATTTTAGTTGCACCTTTATTAATATTTTTATCTTTAGCCATTTTTGTTGCGGCAACATTATTTAATATTTGAAATTTTTTTTTTGATATAATTTTTTTTTTCATTCGATATATGTGATATAGCTTAATTAATAATGTAATATGATTATTTGGAAAAAAGTAAAGAAAGATTTTATTAAGAAAAATAGTTCAAATGAATTTAATTCAAAAAAATGGCTTTTAATTATATCAAAAAGACTAAAAACTAACTTTAATATTGTAAAAAATAAAAAATATTTAAATCAATTTATAGCATCTAGTCCTTTGCCAATAATGCTATTAAATGAAAATAGTAATAATATAAAAATTGCAGATTTTGGTTCTGGAAGCCAAGAGATTTTTTTTCAGTTATCACTCATGAAAATTAAAAAAAAAATAAATATTGACTCAATTGAAGTTGAGGGGTTAGTAAATTTTTTCAAAAAACAGAAATTTAACAAAAAAAAAATTAAAATTAGTTTTTTAATAAAATTTAATTTTAAAAAAAAATATGATTATGTTCATATAAGTGACTCTTTACAATATGTGTATGATTGGGAAAATTTTTTGAAAAAAATCAATATTGGTAATCATAAGTTTATAATTTTAAATAATGTTCCTGCGGGTAAAAATAAAAGCTATGTTACTAAACAAAAATTTTATGGTAAGGAAATACCAAATATTTTTTTTTCATCATCTCAAATATGTAAATATTTAAATAATTTTGAATTAATTTATAATAGTTTGTTTCTTAACAAAATTAATGGTGTATATAGATCTTATCCTCAGGATAATTTTGAGAAACGTGATAGAATAGATTATCCAAAAACATTAGTTTTTAAAAATAAAACTATTAAAATATGAGTATAAGATTTTCAACTTTTGGTCCTCATATTTCAAAAATTGATCAAAAATATGTATCAAGGGCCATGAGGCCGAAAAATTGGTACAATAAACCATATTATTTCGTAGAAAAATTTGAAAAAAACTTCGCTAAATATACTAACAGAAAATATTGTCTTTTAACTCCCAACTGCACATCAGCAATCCATCTTTTTTTACACCCTTTAGATTTAAAAAAAAGTGATGAGATAATTATTCCAGAATCAACTTGGATTGCAACAGCTTCACCTGCATTTCAAACTAAAGCGAGAGTTAAATTTTGTGACGTTGAAGAAACTAATTATTGTATATCACTTGATAGCATAAAAAAAATAAGCAGCATAATTACAAAGTTGGTAATCGAGGAAAATAGGAAATGATAAAAGATGTAATAATTAGAAATATAATTAGTAACAATGATAAAAGAGGTTTTTTTAGAGAAATTTTTAGGCCTGATAAGATAAATAAAAAGATACCTATTAAACAAATTAGTCATTCTTTTATTAAAAAAAATATTATAAAGGCTTGGCATGTTCATAAAGATCAATATCAATGGAATTATCTTCTAAAAGGAAGAATTAAGGTAACACTGATTGATTTGAGAAAAGAATCAAAAACTTTTAAAAATGTGCAGACATTTGAGATTTTAGAAAATAAAAATAAAAGTATATATTTTTTTCCACCAGGAATAGCCCATGGTTATATTACAAAAAATATTGAAAATCATATGATTTATGGAACTTCGGGTTATTACAATATTAAAGAAGAGTATAAAGTTAAGCCAAGTAATGAAGATATTTTAAATTATTTCAAATGAAAAAAAAACACATAATAATAATAGGTTCTGATAGTTTTATTGGCAAAAATTTGTATGAAAAATTAATTTTAAATAAAGATTTTCATATTGAAAAAATTTCTAGAAAATATTATGGAGATATTTTTAAAAATTTAAATTGGTTTAAAAAAATTAAAAAAGATACGATAATATATTTGTTAGCTTTTGAAAATGACTTAATTTTTTTTGAAAATAATTACACTAAGCTAACAAATAAGTATGAAAATTTTTGTAAAAGTTTTTTTAATTATGTCAAGAAAAAAAAATATAGTCCTAAAATTATATTTACAAGTACCGTAACAGTCTATGGACTTGCAAATAATAAATATATTAACGAAAATTTTATAGAAACTCCTATAAGTTGGTACGATTTTACAAAATTGTCTATTGAAAGATATTTTACATTCTTAAGCAATATTTATAATCTTGATTTCATATGTGTAAGACTTTCTAATGTTTATGGTTATGCAAATACTTTACAAAATAACAGAGGCTTCATAAATAAAATTATAAAACATTCTATAGATAAAAAAAAATTGTCTGTAAAAATATATAATAAAGGAAAATATTTTAGAGATTACATTTATATTGATGATGTAATAGATGCTTTAGTAAGATTTATAAATAAAAAGAAATCGAAAGACAAAATTTTTAATCTTTGTTACGGTAAAAGTATATCAATAATAAAGGTATTAAAAAAAATAAAATCAAAATTAAAAAATAAGAATGTCATTTTAAAAATTATAAAATCAAAAAGTCCTAAAAATATACACTTAATAAATAAAAGAAATTTCTATGGAAGAAACTCAAAGTTAAGAAAAATTATTGGATGGAAACCAAAGTATAGTCTTGATGAGGGTATTGAATCAACAATTAATAGATATTTTAGTAAATGAAAATTTTAATAACTGGTGGAATGGGCCATATAGGTTCCAAATTAATCAATAAATTGTCTTCATTAGATGAAATAAAAAAAATTATTATTATTGATAACTTTTCTTCTGAAAGATACATCACATTTATTAATTTAAAAAATCGAGAAAAAATTATTTTTTTTGATGAAAATTTAGTAAATTTTAACAAAAAAAAAATTAAGACTAGTATAAATTGTATAATTCATTTAGCCTCAACTACAAACGCAGAAAAAAGTTTTTCAAATAAAGATGCGGTTTTAAATAACAATATTAGATGTGTAAATAAAATATTAGAATTAGGTGGAAAAAATACTAAAATTATTTTTGCTTCATCAACTAGCGTATATGGCAGTCAATATAAAATTATTAATTCAAAAAATAACCATAAAAATATAGCTCCACAAAGTCCTTACGCGGATTCAAAAATATTATGTGAGAATATAATTAAGAAAAAATCTAAAAATTATTGCATAATGAGATTTGGTACTATTTTTGGCATGTCAGATGGAATGAGATTTCACACTGCAATAAATAAATTTTGTTATCAAGCGGCTTTGAATAAAAAAATTACAATCTGGAGAAAATTTTATAATAAAAAAAGGCCTTATCTGGACCTTGATGATTGTATTAGATCAATAATATTCTCTATTTTTAATAAAAGAGTTAAAAATGAAACTTTAGATGTTGTTACAATAAATCTTAAAGTTGTTGATATTATAAAAGAAATTGAAAGGATTAAAAAAATAAAGAAATCTTTCGTCGACACCAAAATTTTAAACCAGTTATCTTATGAGGTCCATAGTGATAGATTAAAAGATTTAAAATTCAAATTTAATGGAAATTTATTCTCCTCTATAAATAAAACAATAAAAAAACTTAGCGTAGGATAAGCTTTCATTTTTTTTTACATAAAATAAAATAATGAAAAGGGTTTGGGCCATGGCCTTTATATACAATTGATAAATTTATTATTTTACTATAACAACTAAATGACTAAATTAATTATTAATGATAAAAATAATTAAAAATAATTTTAAATCTAGTATTCTAATATTAGATAAATTAGATAAAAAAATTAAATTTAAAAGAATTTTTTTTTTAGTAGCTAATAAAAAATGTCTAAGAGGAGACCATGCACATAAAAAATGTATTCAAGGTTTTTTTAGTGTTAAGGGGTCTTTCTATATTAAATGCATTTATTCCAATGGAAAAAAAGATAAATTTATTATTAGACCAGGTGATAAGTTAAGGATAATCAAGCCTTTAACTTGGGTTAAAGTTTATTTAAATAAAAATAATATTTGTGGAGTTTTATGCGATAGACACTATGAAAAAAAAGATTACATAAGAGATTATAAAAAATTTAATGAAATCCTCGATAGATTTTAAACATACAAGTTTTCTAATACTTGTAAAAGATGAAGAGTTTTTTTCAAAAAAACTTGTTAACCATATTAATAGCCAAAATATAAAAGCTGAAATTATTATAGCGGATGGCAGTAAAAGAAAGCAAAAAAAGATATTTGATAAATTAAATATCAAAAAAAAATATTTTTATTTTGGAGAAGATAAAAATATACAAAAATTTTTTTTAAAAACTTTTAAAGGAGTAAAAAAATGTTCAAAAAAATTTATCTTTTTTTGTGATCAAGATGATTTTGTGAATTTTCAATCTATTAAACGTCATGAAATATTTCTTTTAAAAAATAAAGATTATGCAGCTGTGCAAGGAATTATATACAACTTTAGCTATGTCAACGATAAAATTAAATTATTGGGAAAACAATATAATCTTTATAAAAATTTTAAGTCCTTTTTATTAAGACATTTGTTTAACAGCCATTTTAGATCATATTATGCTTTACGCAGAAAAAATGATTTAATAAAAATTTATAACATTATTAATAAATTTAAATTACACGACTTTAGATCTGCAGAATTTATTAATGACTTAATTACCTTAAGTTCTAACCAAGTTAAATCTGATGAAAATGAAGTATCTGTGCTGAGATGGGCTGGCGTAAAGAAAAGGGATGGGAATAATCACATTATTTCTCAAATTCACAATAACAGATTTCAATGGTTTAATTTTTTTTTCTCTAAAGAAAAAAAACTAATTAAAACACTTTTGAATAAAGAAAACATGTTTTTTAAAAATTTTTATATATTCAAATTATATATTTTTTTAACTGATATCTTAGTTAATATTATTAAAAAAAGTTACTTTAGCCGAATGTTTAATAAAATATTTATGGATGAATATGCAAATCTATCAGAAAAACACTTTAAAAAATTGAATATAAATCTGATAATCAAACAAAAAAATATTTTTAATAAAAATTATTGATGTAGGCAACAATACTTCAGTAAAAAACAAATGGAAAAAATTTATTTTTAAAAATGCTAATAGAGCTCCATACTTAGAAATCTTAAATATATTAAAAAAACAATAGCTCAATAATTAAAGCAATTAATTTTTTTTAGTTTTTAGATATTATTTAGGAACTTGTAGTGGAATTATTCTTAAGATTAATTATTTCATCAAATGTTCCTTGATCTACAACCTTACCTTTATCAAGCTTAAAGATAATATCGCAATTTTTCACCGTGTTTAAACGATGAGCAATTAAAATTATTGTAATGTCTTTATCTAGGTTATTAACTGCATCCATTACAGCTTTTTCAGTTTCATTATCTAATGAACTTGTTGCTTCATCTAGAATTAGTACTTGTGGATTGTGATATAAAGCTCGAGCTATTCCTATACGTTGTCTTTGTCCACCTGACAATCTTATTCCACGCTCACCAACAGTGGTTTGATATTGTTGTGATAATTCATCTACTACAAATTCATGTAGGTTTGCAATTTTAGAGGTTTTTTCGACAGCTCTTTGATCTATATTTTTTGGGTCTACACCAAAAGCAATATTGGCTGCAACAGTATCATCAGAGAGAAAAATATGTTGTGGAACATATCCAATAGAACGTTGCCAAGCTCGAGAGTTTTGTTTTGTTATAATTTGACCATCAACTTCTAGTGTACCTTTTTTAGCTTCAAGTAATCCTAGAATGATATCCACAGCTGTTGTTTTGCCGCTTCCAGTAGCACCTACTAGACCAACAGTAGTTTTAGCAGGAATGCTTAAACTAATATCTTTTAAAGTTGTTCGCGGTGCATTGGGATAATCATAATAAATGTTTTTTAATGTGATTGTTTTTTTAAGAGATAGAGCAGCTTGATCCTGATTTAAATCAAGTGGCTTGAGTTTTTTAATGTCATCATACAACCTATCTACTGAAGGACCTATAAAAGTAAGTTGAGTAAAGGAAGCATAAATTTGTTGCAGTGCTGGCATCAAACGATAACCAGAAAAAACATAAAGGCTGATAATTGGTAAAATATTGTTAAAATTACCTGTTTGTGTCATTAGATAAAGTATTATTAGCAGGATGCCCCCAAAGGCTATGACTTCAAAGAAGTAACGAGGTAATGAGGATATAACTGATACAGAAGCATTTATTCGAGCATAACTGTGAGCAGCATGAGAAAAGCGGTTAACATAAATTTGCTCTAATCCCCCTACCTTGACTTCCTTTGCAGCACCAAAGGCTTCACTAACTGATATAAAGCGTAATTGATTGTTTTTTAAACGTTCAGTTCCAACACGATTAAGATAGCTACGTGAAAATTTGTAAATTAACGCATAAGCTGCACCAAGTGTGATACCAACAATAAATGCAAGTTTTGGATCTATTATAATCAATAAGGTTATAAGTAAAAATACAATCATACCTCTGGCAATCAAATCCAAAAAAGGACCTATCCCACCTGCAATTACCTGGCTTACTTCTGACAAAATGGTTTTTCCAAGATCAGCACTGTTATGATCTAAAAACCAACTATAAGGCTGGTGTAAATATTTTTCTACCAAACGTTTACCTACAGTGAATTGACGCATTTCAATAAATCGAACTTGCAAATAAGTTGTAAGGCCTTTGAAAGAAAGTGTTGTTATTAATGTTACGAATACAAGTACACCTAAAACAAAAAGAAACTGTTGATTATTTTCAACTCCAAATATAGTTGAAGCTTGAAACATTTTATTTAAAAAAATATTAGTCTCAATAATATTAGGGTTAGTTAAGACTGCTATCAATGGTAATATAGAGGCTACTCCAATCGTATCCAACAATGCCATTATTAAAATCATTATTAGCAACATACCTGCACGTTTACGTTCATGTGGAGTAAGAAAATACAAAAGTTTTTTTATAGTTTTCATTTAATTTTTTAAATAGTCTTTGTATGTTTTGATTAGACCATCCTTTAAGTCTATGTCAGTTTTGAAATGAAAATTATTAAGTCGTTCACTATTCAAAAATTTTCTAGGATTACCATCTGGTTTTGTTGAGTCAAAATTTATTTCACCTTCATAACCCACAACTTCTTTTATGATTTCTCCAAGATCTTTGATTGCGAGTTCAGAACCACTTCCTATATTTATATGACTACTCATAGGCGGTATGTGTTCATTATAAATTTTTTTATCCATATTCATTATATAAATTGAGGCTTTCACCATATCATCCACATATAAAAATTCACGTTTAGGTGTCCCTGTTCCCCAAATAATAACTTTAGGTAATTTTTTAACTTTTGCTTGATGAAAACGATAAATTAGTCCTGGGATAACATGACTATTTTCTGGATGATAATTATCTCCAGGTCCATAAAGATTTGTTGGCATTATACTTCGATAATCAATATTATGACTTATACCATATTGACGGTTATAACTTTCACACATCTTAATTCCTGCAATCTTTGCAATAGCATAAGGTTCATTAGTTGGCTCAAGTTTTCCTGTTAATAATTCTTCTTCTTTTATGGGTTGGCTGGCATTTTTTGGATAAATACAACTTGATCCTAAAAATAATAATTTTTTTACACCATTTAAAAAAACACTGTGAATAACATTACTTTGGATCATTAAATTTTCATAAATAAATTCTGCAGGATAAGTAGTATTGGCAAGAACACCTCCGACTTTTGCTGCCGCTAAATATACTTGATCAATTTTTTGATTTTTGAAAAAAGAATTAACATCATTTTGATTTAATAAATCGAGTTCTGATCTATTTTTAGTGACAATTTCAACCTCATAATTTTTTAAAAGACGAACTAAAGCAGATCCAACCATACCTTTGTGTCCAGCTATAAATATTCTCGGATTTGGCATTTTATTAAAACTTTTTATTTAATCTAAAAATTAACAAGTAATAAATTTATCATTTTTACTATATTTAATCATTAATAATCATTTATCGTTTGTTATTTATCATTTTTTTTCAAATGTATAGATACCACAACCATATTTTATATTTGCATCGACATCTTGTATATCTACATCAGTATGTAAATTACCAGCAGCATCAACATAATCAAATCGAACAAGCTTCATGTTTTCTTTAATACTTGAATATTTTAAAATAGTTTCCACACGAAAGACTCTATGTGCATTAAAATGTATTTCATCATTTTGTCCAATTGGAAAACTTATATATAAATGTCCGCCTCTACTAACTAATTTAACTAAATTATTTATTCCTTTAATATGTCCGTCTACATCAATCGGATCATTATAGCGCCCAAGTCCAAAATGCTCAATTGCATGCAAACAAGAGAGTGAGTCGGTTTCGCCCAAATCTTGGGTACTCATTAGATTGGCTTGGATGAACTTAACATTTTTATGCTTTGATCTTTCTAATGGACGAATATCTACTACCTCTATCTTTCTATAAGAGGCCACATGAGCAACAAATCCGTCTATACGTGATGCAACATCTATATGTCGTCTAGGTTTATTTTTATATATCAAATTAGCGACTAACAAGTCCTGATGAAAGTAGTGGCCTTTGGCACTACCAGCCGTGTCTTCGTAATCAGACAAAACCATGTGTGAGTGTGTAATCTTACCTCCTTTATTAATCCATTCTCTTTTATCTCTTCTGTATCTAAAATAATTTTTTAGAGATACTATCTTTAACGGATCCAAACCTAATTGCTGCATAACTAATACTATTGGTTTTAAAATTTTTTTAAATTTTGGGCTCATTTATTTTGTTACGTTAGTTATAGCAACTTTTAGTATTTTATAAGTAATATTAAGGTCTTTATTGTAGACACTTTTTTTCTTGTAGCTCATTATAATTACGCTTTTTTTTACTTAAGCCATCCATCTATCTTAATTTATTTTATTAATCATTATTTGCTAATTTTAAATCTTCATCTACCATTTCATTTACTAATTGCTCAAATGATATTTTTGGTACCCAATTTAACTTTTTTTTTGCTTTACTTGCATCTCCTAATAAAGTTTCAACTTCAGTAGGTCTAAAGTATCTTGGGTCAATTTTTATTATATCATTGCCATCTAATGATCCAACTTCATCCAAATTTTTTCCTTTCCAATCTATTTTCATATCTAATCGTTTTGAAGCTAAATTAATAAAGTCTCTTACAGAATATTGTTTACCGGTTGCTATTACAAAATCTTCTGGTTTTTCTTGCTGTAGCATCAACCATTGAGCCTCAATAAAATCTTTAGCATGTCCCCAATCTCTTTTTGCATCTAAATTTCCAAGAAATAAATTTTTTTGTAATCCTAATTTAATGCGAGTTAAGGCTCTTGTTATTTTTCTAGTAACAAATGTCTCACCTCTAACAGGGCTTTCATGATTAAATAAAATTCCATTACAAGCATAAATTCCATAAGCTTCTCTATAATTTACTGTTATCCAATAAGCATAGAGTTTGGCAACTCCATAAGGGCTTCTCGGATAAAATAAAGTTTTTTCATTTTGAGGGGTTTCTTTAACTGCTCCATATAATTCAGAAGTTGAGGCTTGATAATATTTTGTTTTTTTTTCTAATTTTAAAATACGAATAGCTTCTAAAATTCTGAGCGCACCTAGTGCATCTGAATTTGCTGTATATTCCGGTTCTTCAAATGAAACCGCGACATGGCTCTGTGCAGCTAAATTGTAAATCTCATCTGGTTGAACATCTTGAATTATTCTAATTAGAGATGTGGAGTCAGTCAAATCTCCATGATGAAGTATAAATTTTTGGTTAGGTTCATGAGGATCTTGATATAAATGATCTATTCTATTAGTGTTAATTAAAGATGTTCTTCTTTTAATACCATGCACTTCATAACCTTTGTTAAGCAAAAACTCTGCGAGATAGGATCCATCTTGGCCAGTAATTCCAGTTATTATAGCTTTTTTCATGTAATATTTTTAGTAATTAACCATTAAAGTATATTCTTATTTATGACAACGTTTAATTAATTTGTATCATATTATAAGATTTAATTTTTAATAAATAATTTTATTTATACTTTATTGAAAATTTATTAATTTGTATTTTATTAATTTTTTCAACACTTTATGCTCTGCAACTAAATCATGCACTCCACCAATTTTTTGTTTTTTAAAATAATACTCTCGTTTAAGCATATCCTCATCTAAGTCAAAACCATATATCTTTAGATTTATTCCTGACTTAATACATAATAATATAAAACAAAATCCAATAGAAAAATTTTTTCTAATTAAAATTGTTATCAAATAAAAAAAAATATCAAAATATTTTAAAAATTCTAATGCTAATAAATATTGATTTTTTTTTTTTTCAAAAAAAAAATAATTTGACTCGCACTTAAATCTTTTTAAGGTACTTGGTGAAATGACAAGATATTTACTTACTTTTTTTCTTTTTATTGGATTACTTTCAAGTGATTGGTACTGATTATTATTAATAACCATTAAAGAAGTTGCTAAGCCAGTATATTCCGCAAAACCATTAGTGCTGGCAAAATTAAATCTTACTATAAAATTCGATTTATCAATTTCTTTTCCATTTTTTTTTTTTAAAATAATTTTACTAGAACCAACAATTGTTAAATTATCAGGCAGGTATAAATCTGGTTTTACAAAAAATAGTTTTTTCATAACGATGTATTAAAATATTTTAATTATTTACAGCTGACTTGATAATCTTAATTATATAATCTATGTTTTTTTTACCCATACCCATCCAACATGGAATATCTAAAAATTGGTCAAATACTTTTTCGCTCACAGGGAAATCACCCTTTTTATATCCAAAGATTTTTTTATATACGGGCTGTAAGTGAATGGGGGGGAAACTGAGTCTTGTATCTATTCCATTTAAATGTAAAATTTTTTGAATCTTTTTTCTGGATATTGTTTTAGAAAACTTAATACAGTACATATACCAAGTATGTCTAGTGACATAGCTTGGTACGTGAGGAGTTTTAATTAATTTTTCACCACTAAATGCTTTGTTATATATTTTTGCTATTTCCCCTTTTTTATTCAAAACATTTTCAATTTTTTTTAGTTGCTCAAGCCCTATTGCTGCAGCATAATCTGTTGGTCTGTAATTGTTACCAATAAATGTATGATTATATCTCCCTTCTTGACCTTGGTTTCTTATAATTCTACAAACTTCTGCCATTTTATTATTATTAGTCGTTACTAGGCTTACAAAAAGGTTCAAATAAAAGATTAGATGAATTACATGCAAGTATTTTAAATATTAAGTTGGTTTATTTGAATAAATTTAATAATAAAAGAATTTTAATTGCTAAAAAATTTTTAAAATTTATTAAATCGAAAAAATTAATATTACCAAAAACTAATTCTTTAAAAAAACATGTTTTCCATCTTTTTGTTTTAAGAATCAAAAATAATCAAAGAAATCAATTCTTAAATTATTTAAAAAGAAATAATATTTTTGCAGGAATTCACTATCCATTACCAAACCATCAACAAAAACCTTTTCTAAAATATAATAAAAAAAAACTTCCTATAACTGAAAAAATCTCTAATGAAATTGTTTCAATTCCTAATTACCCACTTTTAAACAAAAAAGAAATTAACAAGATAATTAGAGTAATTAATAATTTTTAGTTTTATTAGTTTGATTAAATAAAACTTATTATTTTTTTAAAATTACACTCTTTTTATAGTATTGATTAAAGGTATTTTCTAAGTTTTGACATAATTACTTTTTCTTCTGGATAAATTATCTTAACTGGTTTACCTAATGATTTTTCCACATTTCTTACGTCTTTAATTAATCTTGCAAAACCTAAAGGTTCTATTGAAGCTTTTAATAAACTTTATAAATGAACAATTTTTTTAAAGAAATTTCAGGCAGTATTATACCTCTTCAACTTTATTCAAAGAGAGTGCTTGCTGTTTTAACTGATGTTGGATTATGTGTTTTATGTACTTGGCTTGCTTTTATTTTAAGATTGGAGGAATTAATTTTATCTAAAGATTTAAATATTGATGATCTATTAAATCGTGATGAAGTTAAACCAGATATCAATTTACTAAATAAAAATATAAATTCAAAAACAGTGCTGGTAACGGGTGCTGGAGGCTCTATTGGCTCTGAGTTATGTCGTCAGATTATAAAATTAAAACCAAAAAAATTATTACTTTTAGAATTAAATGAGTTTGCCATTTATAAAATTTATGAAGAACTAAAAACTTTAAATAAAAATTTAAAAATTATTTCATTACTTGTTAATGCACAAGATCAAGCAAAGTTAGAGGCAATTTTTGAAACCTTTAAAGTCGATACCGTTTATCATGCTGCAGCTTATAAGCATGTACCGTTAGTTGAAGAAAATATTTGTGAAGGGGTTAAGAACAATGTTTTTAGTACCTTAGCTGTTGCAAAAGCATCTGTTATAAAAAAAGTTTCAAATTTAGTTCTTATATCAAGTGATAAAGCGGTAAGACCAACCAATATTATGGGAGCTTCTAAAAGACTTTCTGAGCTTTGTTTGCAAGGAATTTACAATCATACTAAAGATATAAAAACTCATTTTTCAATAGTTCGATTTGGCAATGTATTAGAGACTTCTGGTTCCGTTATTCCAAAGTTTAAAAAACAAATAAAAGAAGGGGGGCCTGTTACACTTACCCATAAAGATGTAACACGTTATTTTATGACTGTTACAGAAGCTGCTCAATTAGTCATTCAAACAGGGGCAATGGGAAAAAATTCTGAAGTATTTGTGCTTGATATGGGCGAAAGTGTAAAAATAAGAGATTTAATTTATAAAATGATCAAGTTATCAGGATTTACTGTTAAAGATGATGAAAATCTAAATGGGGATATTGAAGTTAAAATTATAGGTCTTAGACCAGGTGAAAAATTATACGAAGAACTGTTAATAGGGAACAATCCTCAAAAAACTAACCACTCAAAAATACAAAAAACAAATGCCCAATTTATGGAATGCCAGTTTTAGATGTTGAAAAATGTAAATCCGTATTATTTGTTAAAAGAAGTTTATCCCCAGGATATGCAGGAGTAGATAATGAGTT
>Ga0187833_10002657_pt1 | contig 18941 bp, 19 predicted proteins | sample ETNtaG_37_FD_167968 | JGI IMG/M metagenome (GOLD analysis project Ga0187833, IMG submission 167968) | Marine microbial and viral communities from oxygen minimum zone, Eastern Pacific Ocean - ETNP2014_SV_400_PacBio MetaG (Illumina Assembly) | ecosystem: Environmental > Aquatic > Marine > Hypoxic...
TGTTTATATGCTGTGTGATACACTGTCATAGGATCCCATTTCTCGCAATAAGAAATTAAACCCACCAAATCTTGATCAGATAATTCTTTAAAACTTGGTGTATTAGTCATATAACTCTCCTTTAAAGTTGTAATTGACAACTAAGTAAAAATTATCAATGACTTCCAGATTCATTCTTCTTTCTCAGGCGGTTCATTTTCTTTAATTCCTTTCTGGCTTTTTCCAAATGATATCTATTCGCTCTAGTTTGAAAAAGAACTCCATTTAAATGATCTACCTCATGTTGAAGAATTCTTGCTGTCATTCCTCCACATTTTTCCTGTGCATCAGTTCCTTCTTCAGTTTGCCATTTTATTTCTATCCAATCAGGTCGTTTAACTTTAATAAACAATCCAGGAAAAGTTAAACAGCCTTCTATCATATATTCTTCATTAGTAGAATATTCTGTAATTTCTGGATTAAAAAAAACTTGATTAAATTCTTCATTATATTGTTCATCTTCCTTCGCCTCAGGATCTTTTGGTTCCCCAATAACAATTAATCTCATATCCCAACCTACCTGAGGTGCCGCCAATCCAAGTCCACCACCTTCAGCCCTCATTCTTTGCATTATCGCTGTAAGTATGTAGGGATCTGTTTCCGCATTATTAAAATCAAACGGCGCTATTTCTCTTGTTAAAATTGGATTGCTTTCTTTTACAAATGTATATTCTATCAACTCACTATCCTCGTAAAATTTTGTACCTTTTCAAATTTGATTAAACTATCAAACTTATCTATATTTAGGTCTGTTTTGTGACTGATTAAAAATATATTCTCATCACTCAAAGTATTTAATATCTTTAAAAACTCATCTGTTCCATTTACATCTAAACTACTATCGAATATCTCATCCAATACTAACAGATTCGTATTGGTACTATTCTTCATCTTGGCTATCTGTCTCCATGTAAAAAGAAGCGCCAAGTCTATTCGCATCTTCTCACCTTCACTAAAATTTGCATAACTAAATTCATCTCTATATCTAGATCGTATCAGTTCATTAAACTCCTCATCTAATTCAAACTTAACTTGAAACTCTAACTGGTTCAAATAACTATTGATCAGCTTATTCATTATTGGAAGATACTGTTTAATGATTTTAGTTTTGATTCCTGAATCTTGAAGTAACTGTTTGGCTATCTTATAGTAATTTAATTGTTCAGTGGCTTTATCTCTTTCCTTTTGAAGTTTCTTAAAATCTTCTTTGTGTACTTGCAGTACAGCCTTATCAGCTTCAAGTTCTTTATCTACAGAATGTATCTCATTAATTTGTTCCAATAGCTGTTGGTTAAAAGATTCTATTGATTCTTTTGATGTAGATTTTTTAGCGGCACTTACTTCTTTCTCTCTAGAATCACTTGCAATGTTCTTATACAACTTATCTCTAGCTTGCATTTCATCAATTTGCCGATCCATTTCTACTGTTGAACTAGTAATATTGATCATTTTCCAAGTGTTTTGTTCTATAGCCTTCTCTTTAAATTTATCAGCTATAGGTTGTTCACAAGTAGGACACTCATCATTGTTCTTAAAAAAATCAATCTCTTTTTCAGCCTTTTGAATTTTTAAATTTAATTTCCATCTAACATCTCCATAATCTTTAATCTCAGTTTCTAATTTCAAATGTTTAGGCTTAATATCAGTTTCCCATTCGGAAAATTCTCCTAGTAGAGTATCAATATCTACTTGCAATTTTTCTACTTCCTTAGTATTCCTTGCTATCTTTTTTTCCAATGCAAATAATGAAGTCTTACCTTTCTCTTTTATTTGAGTAATATGTTCTTCTGTTAAATTAATTTTTGTATCTAATACCTGTTGTTCATATGAAATGTCCCTAGACCGTTCTGCTGTTGTTTTTATTTGATGTTTAAGTAAATAATTCATCAATGAAAAAATCTTAATATCTAAAATTTCTTCTACAACCTCACGGCGGGATGCTGCTGTCAACTGCATAAATGGAATAAACGATGAAGAACCCAATACTACAACTTGAGTAAATGATCTATGATTTAATTTTAGTATATTGTTCTCTAAATGTTTCTGATAATCCCTAGCTGATGCATCTTGATTCAAAAGTTTCTCATCTATATAAATCTCAAACTTCGTAGGTTTGATACCTCTTTTAACTAAAAACTTTTTGCGGCCTATCGTAAACAAAACTTCCACTATACAGTCCCGACTATTGACACTGTTCACCAACTGATCTTTCTTGATACGTCTAAATGGTTTACCAAACAATCCAAACGTCAATGCATCCAGCACAGTAGACTTTCCACTGCCATTGTCACCTATGATAAGAGTAGACGGTGAATTATTTAAAACAATTTCTATTGGTGTATTACCGGTCGATAAAAAATTCTGCCAAGTAACAGTTTTAAATGTTATCATTTAAATATTGCCATATCTTCAATTTGTTTTTTAGTAGTCATTCAACCTCACTTGCCTCCACATACAAATTCTTTAAAATTCGTTTCAATTTATTTTTGTTGATAACTACACTATCAATTTCTTCCACATACCGATCTAATAATGTCATTGTATCTTCTACATCTTCCATAGATTGATCAGCTATATTATTAGGATCTAAATCAGAAAAATCTTCTACAATTTTTAACTCATAAAAATTTCCATCATTATAACACCGATCTATAAATCGGTCGAATGTATAGAAATCTGATTTCTGTATAACAAAAATCTTAACATAACACCCCTCATAAGGAGTTATATCATAATTCAACATCTCATCAGACTGGCCATCATCATAATAAATCTTTTTAAATAACCGATTAGGATTCTGATAAAATTCTAACTCCCTAGTTTCTGTATCTAAAATATGAAACCCTTTCTTACTGTTGTAATCGTGCCATGTAATCTCGTATGGTGCACCTAAGTATCTAACGTGACCATCGTCTTGTTGTTTGTGAAAGTGTCCAGAAAACACACGCTCAAATCGTTTGAAATGTTTTCGTTCTATACCATCATCACAATATACATTGTCCAACATCTCTGCACCTTGTAATGGTAGATGACCCATAAGAAAGTCAGCTTTAGCTCTAGATATAATTCTTAACGACTCTGCATACTTATCAGGTGCAATCCATGGAGTCATTAATATTTTCAGACCATCAAAATCTACTACCTCTGGCATATCTTTATAAAGATGTATAGGATATTCTCCACACGTTAAAGACATAGAGTTTACATCATTAGTTGATTTAAAATAACAATCATGATTACCCAACAAAACATGAAGATCCATACCTCTCTCATAGATAGGAGTAAAAAACATTTCCTTAGCTAATTTGAGAGTATTAAAATTCGTATACTTGCGCCTATCGAAAGTGTCACCCAAATCTATAATTGTTGTGACTTTCTCTTTTTCTAAAATTGGAAAAAAAGTTTCTTCGTAAAACCGTGATTGAAAAGCACTAAAAGATATATTATCGTTCTTACCGCCAAAATGTAAATCTGTTATTAATGCTATTTTCATTCAATCTTTATCATCTGAACCAAAACTATACTTCCCCAAATAATCTAGATACTGCCGTTGATATTCACTAGGATCATCATGTTCTTGTGTTATAATCATATCTTCTATATTAGACCGTTTTAGTATGGCATCTTTTATTTTAGATTGCTTCTTCTCCTTTGTTATTCTACGAACAAATGCAAAATAAATGATCTGTGTAAAATATGCAAAAGGATTCTTTGATTTTTCTGGATTAAAATTATCTATATACTGAAGGCAATTTTCAATGCCGTCTGATATCATTTCATCTCTATATGTGTAATTAATAAAATTTGGACGATAGGATAAATGATTAGCTATCTTTAAAAAACATTCGCCGATATAATTTGTTACCTGCGGCCGAGGCTCATCATTCGATTCAGCTTCAGCAACATGACCTTTCCATTCAACCATCGCCTCTAGAAATTGTTTATTATTTACATAATGAGGCTTCTTTTTCTTGTCTACCATTTGGGCTCCTTTTGGCAGTAACCCATTCTGGAATTTTTTCCAGGTGCGTAGTGGGACCTACATAATCTCCAAACAACCCAATAATAACCTCAATTGCATCTTCTAAATTATTAAATCTCCATGATGCATTGTGCTTAATTAGTGGATGGTCCATCAGATAATTGTCATCAGAAACTACAATCAATGGTTTTCTTAAACCTATTGCCCAACCGATCTCGATAGTAGTACCATATGATGGTCGTCTATTGTTCATCTCCTGTGGGAGATAAGCTAACACCAAATCACACGATTCAGTATCTAACCAGTTTTTTGTTGCAATGGCTCTAGGATCTGACCACATCTTTTTAGTCGCACCTTCATCGGTAAATCGCATACCCGGTTTCAATGGTTCACATCTCAAAGGAGATATTCCAATAATACCGTGAGGTAGACTTTCCTGGACATAATCTCGCCATTCTGTCGCTTCTTCTTTTGTACAGCCCGCTATTGGTCCTGCCAAATAAATATACTTCTTCATAATTAAATGCCTTTTGTTATTAAGACATCTATAATTATACGCTAATTAAAGTACATTGTCAAGTGTAAAAAATATAAATTTGTACTTGACAAATTTTGTTGAATTACATATATATTAGTGTACCACCTTTAATGAAGCTTAGTCTTATCAAGAGGAAACTGTATAACCTTTTTCGGTCCATCCTCTTCCGTATTAACATTCTTCATTATCTCATTTAATGCCTGAATTCTATTTTCTAATTCAGTTTCATCTTTAGGATTATCTTCATCTCGCAAAGCTAACTTTTTACATATCTGTTTATAATAAAATCCAACTTCCGGAGCCAAATTTCCCACCGCTATAATTCTTTTCTTAGCTATAGCAAATTCAGTATCATTGGTGAAATTCATCCAATGTGTCAAGCCTGTGTGAGTTATTACTTCACCTGCCTGTTCATTGAATTGAGGAGTTTCGGCAATAGACATAGGACGTTCTACCACCACTGCATCATTATATTCGTGCAGAATTTTACAAATTACGTCCTCTCCATTATCTAGTTTAAGGACCTTAAACGGACTTGTATCTAGAGTTTTTGTTTCATCTGTTTCAGACATATAAGTATTTATGCTTTAGTTCGGCCATTGTATGGTTTGTTGAATCGCCTCATTCTGCGGACCAGAAGCTTCTTCTAAATTTCGTTGTTCTCGAGCAGCATCTTCTTCAGCTCGTTTTTCAAGATACGTTCGCTCATCCCACTCTTTTATCTCTTGAATTTGTTCCTCACCTATATGGTCTCTTGGGTTATTAATTCCAACTAATGAATCTATATGATCTACACTAAAGGTATCTTCACAAGCATGACAATCATAACATTTATTTTGGCAAGTCATTAATTGTTGTTCTAATGCCAGACCTTTCTCTGAATCCCAAATCGTTTTTGGTATTTTATCCCATGATCTTTCAGTATAAAATTGATCATTAACCCAACCAACAGGATTCCAAAGAGAAAAATGTGGCAAGTCTGCTTCATAAATTTCTCTAAAAGATTCTGCATATGTATAAGATTCTAGATCGGATCTAAAACCTTCTGCATAATACTCTAAACCCTCATCATAAAAAATACCAGGATGGTTTTTAATTACTTCTGTAGGATAGCGCCATACCATTTTAAAATTCTTTATTGTCGGTGTTTGTGAAAGTCCTACAGGAGCTTGACCTACTTCACTACGATCTATTGGATGTTCATCAGCTGAAAGTTTTCCTTTGAGACCTTCGGACAGGTATTCAGTTGGGCCAAGCCTATTAGTTCTACCTGTATATTTGAAAATATCAACATGATCAAAATAATACTCTAATGTTTTTGAGCTCATCCATACAAGATTATTATTAAGTCTTGGTAAGTTGAATGTATCTTTGGTAGTCCAACGAGTTGAAGATATTAGCCCCCAAGCTGCCCAATAAGAACTATGATTATTTTCAAACTGTTCATGCCAACTATCATGTTCAGGTCTAAATGGACTGTTCGGTAAATAATTATCTGTTACTGTCATAGAAGTTTTAACATTATATTTTTCTGCAAGACGTTTGAACTCTGGCAATAAATCTGTGTTTCGATTTACATTGCGTCCTAATTGTATAACATTATAACCACAATGTGCCATATCTATAAACTGTTGCGGTGTATCTACGTTTTGAAAAACAGAACTTTTCCACACCATCTCGGGAAACCTTTTCTGTAACATTCCAGTAGCCATCAAATGTACAAAACTTAAAGTACATCGCCTTAAACCTCTCTCATAATATTCACCTAACCAATTTAAAAATAGATGCATCATTTGATTTTCACCCATCAAATCTGGCGGCTGTACTATTGGGTTTAATGTTAATGAAATAGGAACATTTAATTCATCTTGAATTTTAAATAAATCATCAATGTGATTATCATCAGTAATATAAACTCCCATAGCATTACCATATTTTATCCATTGATCAGACCGTAATCTCTTACCTCTAAACTGTGCTCCAAAATATATATCACTTATTTCTGATCTATATTCATCAGATGAGTTTTTTATTAATGTATAAAAATCCCGTGTAAATGATCCCTCACTATCGTAATGTGGTATTGAAAATCTTTTCTCAAAATTCATCTTTCTATCCTTTTAATTTCACTGGTAGAATCTTATAATCAAATTCTTCCTTATTGTATATTTCTATCCTAGCTCCAAAATGCTTTAAAGTGAAGTTCTGTTTATTATTATAACTCAAATCATCGCTAATGTCAAACACTTTTAGCCCTTCTTTATTTTCAGATGTTCTCAATCCTCGTCCTATAGATTGCAAAACTTTAATCTGAGATTTGTACGGACTCGCAAACACTATATTATGTAGTCTCCTAATATTTATTCCCATTGAAAAGGTGCCGTAACTAGCAACTACAATACTATTATCATTTTGTTCTACTATAGCTCTAATCTGTTCTCTTTCTTCTGTTGGGGTTGCACCATAGACTAGATGAGGATTTTTATCTGCACATCTATCTATAATCATTAAACACAAAGGTACTAACTGTTTTTCTATGTACTGTGCCAATACAAGAGTATTTCCCTCTAATGTTTCTACGAGTTTTGTTATAAACAAATTTCTTAATCTATGGGTAGAAAGATATTCCATCTCCTCTTGGTATGTTCTATTCTTTCTATTAGCTTTAACATGATCTAAAACTATACAGGAGATATGCAAATCTGATAATTGTTTAGCCTGTATAAGTTTAGTTGTTGTTGTAACTTTCTTACACTTCGCAAACAATCCTTCTAGAACTAATTGATGGACTTCTGTACCATCAAGTGTACCGGTTGTGCCGATACGATATTGACAATCATGCAATTTCGTCATTATTCCTGTTAAAGATTTCGCCTTTGCCAAATGACATTCATCTATAAACACAGCACCAAATTGGCTGAAATATTGTTTAGGCATTTTATATATTGATTGCCAAGTTGAGATGATAACCTCTTTTGGAGTATTCTTGTCGTATCCTGAGTATAATCTATGGCAGTGTTCATCTGGAAACCAACCATAATCAGCAAAGTCTGTATACATCTGTTCGACTAGAGATGTTGTTGGCACTACTACTAGAATTTTTTTATCGGGCAAAAGGTCGACATAGTACCGGATCAACGCATATATAATAAATGATTTCCCAGAACCAGTAGGAGAAAGAATAAGTCCCCTATCATTATTGATGATATGATGTATAGCATCTAATTGATAATCCCGTACCTTTAAACTCTTTGATATCTTATTAACAAACTTTTTTACTAAATCTTTTTCGATGCCTCTAGAGGCTCGGATTCCTTCACCGTATTTGATTTTATGGCCTTGTGTCGCAAGAAATCTTCGGACATAAGGTAGTAATCCCAAATAGATTTTACCAGTACCTGGACTGAACAATCTAATCTTTCCGTCCCAAAGTCTGCTACGAACCGACGGCATGAACTTTGCATTTGGGACTTCAAAAGTGAAAAACTCGGAAAGTTCCTTGGCCACTCCAGGCTCGCATTTGATTCGGAGATATACTTCGTTAAATTTTTCAATTGTTACTTCCATGCTGGGCCACAAACACCTTCACTAATCTCCATGTAGAAATTTCTTCCATTCTATAGTATTACGAATTGCCCAATTGCGAGTAGTAATCTCTCTCAAAACACGCTCAAGATAATCTACCATCTTTTCTATATAAGCTTCCTTCTGACCTATTTCTTGATACTCTGGATCAGAATCTATATAGATACCAACATCTGTCTTGAGTATTTTTAAATCGAAAGGTTTTTCTTGATACACATCCGGAGCAGCTTTGCCTGTGTAGTATTCCCACTTGTTTCGATATAATACCTTTTTCTCATCCTTAACCTGCTTTAATTGCAGGCAAGACTTGGTATATATCTTTAGGTATTTGTTGTGCAATTGAGGAGTTCTGATACTTTCTAAATCTAATTCAGTATCATCAATTTTCAAATCAACATCAGCCATTTCTTGTAATTCATCAAATCTCATAATATTTTTCCCAAAGCGAAAGGAGATAGTCAGAGCCAACCACCCATCGTTAAATCCACTAAATTTGCTTCTACTTTATTCAATACATTCAAATAAGTTGTAAGAAGATATAATTATATCGGGCTGTCTTAACTTCTCCTTTCTATAATTATTTATACATCACTAAAGTCATAACAAGAATATGAGAAGGTTACATCTGCGGTTAAATATGTAGTATCAGCATCTTGTGTAGTGTATATTAGACCACTTAATGCATTAGGAAATGCATCATGTATATTGCAACGCAAAGCAGGATTATTTTTACTAGTGAGTATTGTAAGAGTAATTTCACTATATAAATCCATTTCCCCACCAAGTTTTAATTCATCAACTCTAGCCTTAGCTTTATATTGTGAATGGGATTTAGGAAATCCAATGTTCACCATCCAATCAAATATTTCTTGATAATTTTTTAATCCTTCATCTACTATAAAGGTCATGGTAAAATCTTCAAAGGTCATTGTATCTCCAACTGTAGGTCTTTCTATAAAAGGAGTAGCCATTGGTGCCACTCCTAAACCTACACCTGGAACATTTACTGCTGTAGTAAAATATTCTGTTAGTGGAAAAATACCTAACGTAACCTTAAACTGGCTATTTTGAGCATAATCAAATGCATTAGGTTGTCTCCGTAAGGCGTCAATATTTGCCATTATTATGAATAGTAAGCTACTTTAACCAATAAAACTTCAGCGTTGGCTGCAAAGATTTCATCTGTTGGATCTTTATCTAAAAATTCTGTTGCACCACCTGAAATTGTAAATGTTCCAATAGTTACGTTGCCACTAGTTTCTAAAGTAACGAGTCGTTGCGTTGTTCCTGAATTATGCACTCGCACTAATGAGGCTGAACCAACATTAGATCCGTTAGTCGTTGAGGTGCCAGCCGCAGCTTCAGAACCTTTTAATTTTAGTTTCATTATTAATACTCCGTGTATATGTTTTAACTATTTATAATAACCAGAGTACAAAAAAAGACCTCCCCGAAGGGAGGTCATCAAAATTACATCCGTGTAATTATTATTATATTGAATGTAAATCTTACATAAGATTCACGACTTCAACTCGACGGTAGTAAGCGTTGCTATCGTCTAACAACGATGTAAACGGGTTCACTACGATTCCGTAACGAGTCTTAAAGCCGATCTTCGGTTGGAACGTCTGTTCCCCAACGGCACGAACCATCTGCAACGGAACGTATGGGCAATAGAACAAGCCAGCATCATAAGGACTTGTGCCCTTATAACCAACAACATAAAACTTATTCGCAGCACTGTTGTTTGCATATGGATCAACATAAACTTTCATGCGACCGTTAAGGACACCGGCGAATGTATTGCCTGTATCATCAACTGTGAGATTATCAGAAAGGTTAGAACCTGTATCCAATAGTCCAGCCATCGAAAGTGCGGAAGCGACATCAGCGGCGCAGATAATAATATTACCTTTACCACGGCGTGTGTCCTGTGCGATTGCATTGGCGTCACGCTCGATCTGGAACATTAGGCCTTTGAATTTCTCTACAGACCAACGACCGTTGGAATCTGTATCCAAATCAAATTTGCCCCCGACAGCAGTATTAGTTGCGGCACCCTTCTTAGCAGCCACATAAATCGTTCGCACGACTTCACGGTTAATTTCTGCAAGAATTTCTGTTGACAGAATGTTAGCAAGTTCTGTTTCAGCATCCAAACCATGAATGGCTTTAAGATCCTGAGCTAGTTCCATTGTGTACTCAGCTTTGAGTGCTCGTGACTTTGCAGTTACGGAAGTCTTTTCAATGCTGAATGCCATCTCTGCGAAAGCATTAGTCGTGGCATCACCAAGACGTTCTGCCCATGGAGTAGATCCACCGACACCTGTTGTATATGAAGATGTATCTTCAAGTACGTCAGAGCCGAGATGGGCTGATGCGGAACCGCCACCGGTTGTTACGCCAGCGGGTGGGGTAGCTGTTGTATCCCAACCACGACTAGCATAATCCGTATCGGCCTCATTGTGTAGTGCTTCGGTACCAGCCTGTGTTGCATAATGCGACTTCAATGCAAAGATAAGACCTGTAGGTCCAGACATAGGCTGAACACCACAAATATCATAAGCAATCAAGTTGGGCATTGCACGACGAATTAGCGAAATCAGAATTGGATCCCAGCCTTGTACATTACCACTAGAGCTGGCATATCCTGAGTTTGTAGGAGCAGCTTCTGCGAGGAAAGACTTATCTTCCTGCATAGACTTCTCTTGGTTTTCCAAAATTACAGTTGTAACGGCTCGCTTGTACGGATCCTTAATCTCTGGGAGATCAGGATGATCTAATACTGGCTGCCATTTTTCCTGCAGTTGTTCTGCGTTGAACATTTTAGTATATCTCCTTCTTTATTAGTATTTATAAAAATAGTTATTTCTGCGCTCTAGTTTCACTTTTCGAGATTGCAGACATATAAGCAGCCATTTGATTACTTAAATCACCTTTTTCATCATAAGTTGGCACTGCCTCAACTTCGTCATCCTTTACAGTCCGTGCAAAATAGCTTGATTTAATAGTATCAAGTTTCATTCGATAATCGTCTGAATCTTCATACTCAACATTTTCTGCTAAGCCGACAAATTTTTCCACTTCTGTATCTGTTAGATCAGAAGCAACATCTACAAGAATTTCACCTTTTTCCAAATCAGCGACTTTCTTTGACATATCAATATTCTTTTCGATCTGCTCATTCAGCTTGGCTTCCATTTCGTCAGCCTGCTTCGCTGCAGCATCAAGAATATCATACTTCTCATCGGGCACGGTAATATTGTGCTCTTCAAAAAGTCCCTTGAGGCCTGTGATAAAATTCTCTGTGATTTCAGTTTTAAGCTGATGTTCGATAGCGACTTCGTTCTGTTTCATCCACTCTTCCACAACATAACCGAGATAAGAGTCAACTTTACCAGATGTTACTTCGACCACGTTGGCAACTTCTTCTGTCAACTTATCAACATACTCAAGTTCGATCTTTTCAATTTCTGCACGAACTTTAGATTTAACAGCTGCTTCAAAAATTGTTGCAGCCTTCTCTTTAAATTCTTCAGAAAGATCCTCACCCTTTATAAGGGCATCAACATCTTCTTTTACTGAAATATTCTTGATCTTTTCTTCGATTTCTTTCTTTGCGGCTTCTAGTTCTTCAAGCTCTTTGTCCTTATTAGCTTCATCAATTTCTGCATCCGTTTTAATGGCTGCATTAACTCTTTCATAAACACCTTTAAGGTCAGTTGCCTTCATTTTAGAAAGACCTTCTAACGCTTTTGTTAGATCCTCAAGCATCTTTGCTTTGGACATTCTAGCTTCCTCTAATTGTTCTCCATCGTGATCTACTTCATCACCGGCAGCCAGTTTTAATTTCTGACCGGGAGCGGCTTGACCCGAATTACCTTGAGAAACTTTCGATTCTCCGCCTGCAGAATTGGTTGGTTTGGTTTTCTTAGCTTTATCAGCGGCTTTACCCATGCCAGAATCTTTATCGTCAGGAGATGTTACTGCGTCTCCCAAATCTTCAGACTCATCTTTGAGTTCAGACTTGTCACCACCACCAGCCTTCAAAGCCTTAGCCTTATCAGAAGGGGCCTTTAATTTGGCAACTCCCCCAACTTCTTCATGTCCGGCCTCATCAATTTCTACGATTTCTTCTTCCATCGCAGCAATTTCTTCTTCAGTAAGTTCAGCATCAAGAAGCTCTTCCAATTCCTGGTTTAACTTCGTATTTTCAACTGTCATTTGGATAAACTCCTATAATATTCGTTTTTATTATTTATAAAATCTATAATTTTGAAAGAAAATCTGCGAAAATTTCAGCTTTTTGTTCAGCTCGATCTTTATTTTTTTGATCTAATTCCTTTCTATACTTCGCAATTTCAACTTCCTTAACTATACCATTGTCCCAAACCCACTCTTTTCCTTCCATAATGCCTTCAACAAATGCACCTGGTGCAGAAGGATCTGCAACAATGTCAGCCGCAGTAGCTAAATAAAAATCTGTTTTAACAACTTGCGCACCATTTTTAGGCTCTAAAGAACCCATACCCCGGGATGAAACTCCTAGTTTCGCTCCTTCGTCTATAAGATTCTTCACAATCTTTCCATACGGAGTATCCATAATCTTGGCCTCACCGACGAAATTCTTTCCATCTGGATAAAGGTCAGTAATCATGTGTGATACTCTTTCTAAATTAACTGTTGGGCCATCTGGATGTCCTAACTCTCCAAATGCCCTCTTTTTTTGAATAAACTCTTTATTATATCGTGTGACTTCTTTTGCAAGAATTTCCATAGGATATATCCTACCATTACGATTCTTTACATCAGCTTGGAGAAAAGTACCTTTAATTTTGTAATTTTTTCCAGCACCAGCTGCTTCAGTAACATACTCAATATCTTCCATCGTTTCTGATATGAGTTTCATATTATTCTTCCTCTTCTTCCATTTCTGCCGGATCTCCTGATATACCTGTATCCTGTCCCGGATTAGGTTCAGGTGGCTGAAACATATTACTAGCCATATCTAATTTTTGAGCGGACAATGCATCTTGCTTTTTCATCTGCATTATCTGATCAAAACTTTTTTGCGCAGCAACATTATCACCACCTGCTATTGCACTAATCACATCTTTCAAATCTGCATCTGTAGATGCTTGCGTTTCATCTGCCATCTTTTTTTCTCTCCACTATTTATAAAAATGAGTTCTCACCATCACCCATTGTTTCTTTTTCCTTTTCGATTTGAGAATCAAGTTCTTGAATTTCCTGTTCTGATTGCATCAATACCTTTCTCCTAACCCATTCATGCGAAACATATTTACCTATATAATCACTAAGCATATCTAATTTTTCAATTCGATCACCAAGAACTTCTTGGTCCCGTAATTCAGAAAAATGATTATCCATTATCCAATCAAACATAACTAATTCTTTCATATCTTCCCAATCTTCAGGAGTAATAATATCTTTAAGAATTAATTGTACCCTAAGAACATCTAGAAATACTGTTGAAAATTTCTTCCGAAGTTTCTGTACAAATTTTGTAAACTTAACTTCATCTCTAGTGATTTCTGTTGATCTACCTAAACTAAATCCCTGTTCCGATTCCATTCTAGAAATAGGAATATTTAGTGAACGATAAAGCTTACTCTGAAAATACTTAATATCTTCTAGCTCTCCAAGATTTTGTCCTCCAGGTAGAGTTGTGATTTCTGTACCTCTACCACCCTCTCTACGAGGCAACCAAAAATCTTCAAGCATGGACATCTTATTACGATCATCCTTTACTTCACCACTACTCGCATCGTAAACTAACTTATTACGATACCGATTCATAATATCTTTTAAGTATTGTTCTGCTTTAGCTTTTGGTAAATTACCAACATCAATGTAGAAAATTCTACGTTCTGGTGCCCGAGAAATACGATAGATAACTACCGCATCTTCAATCATTCTTAATTGATTAACGGGTTTAATTGCTTTGTGTAAATAAGAATAAACTTGATTACTAGTAGGTTCATATAAACCAGATGTGATATACACAATAGAGTCAGCTTCTATTTGTAATCCCTGACCAGCGTTTTTTTGTCCAGAAAAACCAGGATAAATTCCTTCTTCGTTGTATAAAAAATACTCTTTAACCTTTTTAACTAGACTCCCGCCAGTCGAAGTACTCCCTTTTTCGACCTCCCTTACTTTTCTAATACTTTTAGGATCAATATAGCGTAACTCTACGACACCCTTTTTCGGATCATTCTCGTCAACCATCTTATGAAAATAAATTCTACCATCTATATACCATCTCTTGAAAATTTCATGCGCTCTCTGATTCCAATGCAACATTTTTAAAATGTGCAAAAATTCGTTTTGAATCTTTTTCTTAATGGGATCAGAGTAGTTGAGATAGTCTAGTGATATAGAAACAGAAGGTTGATTTTCGGAGGATACAATTGCCTCATTGACAATATCCTCAATAGCTTGATCACACTCTGGGTGTTCAGCTGTCTGTCTATACTTCTTTACTAGATCAAAATCATTCTTCGGAATAGAATCTGCACCGGTACCTAAGTACGCACCAAAAAAGCCAGAGGCTGCTCCAATATCTAAAGAACCGTCATCGGGCGAAGGAGCAACGAAGCTTTTAGCATCGCTCTTCTTCGCCCGACCGATTGTAAAACCAAATAATTCTGCCATAGTGTAACTATTTATATCAATTCAAAAATAACTTTTACTTACCGAAATATATCCTCAAGGATTAGGTAGATGGCGGACCAGCTACTGTTCTGCCCGAAGCTCTTCCAGATCCCTTACCACCGATTGTCATATAATTGAATCGCAATGTAACTGCGAATTCTAACAATATATCGTTAGCATCATATGCCATATCAGTTCCTGCCACATTCTGCGGCCAAACATCATAGAGATAATATGTTCTTAACACATTATCATTTCGGTCCATCTGTTGTATTGAAGCTTGAGCGTAATACATCGACGGCACTTGACCTATAGCTGAACGATCTGTTACGACACCGATATCACCAAGATGATTCTGCCAAATTTCAAATCCGGCTTTCATTCTTTGCTCCCTGTCACTCCAAATTGTTACAGTCCAGGGATCATAAGTACGATCTCCAGCTACAAAAATTTGACGACCTCGGTAAGGTATCATAACTTCACCAATATTCAAAGCAGGAACTGTTGTTGCTTTACACAAAAATACAAAGTCTTGGCCTAGTACACTTTGTACGTCCCCAGGGGCGCCAGTTATTGTAACTTGAAACTGATTACCTCTCGTTCCGCCTTCTCGTAGTGCACCAATAAACTCATTTAGGTTTGCCATTTTCTCTTAATCTCCTATGAAATGATTTCACTAAACTCAACACCTGTTCTAGCGGCTACGAATGTTAGTGTGATAAAGTTAATTGATCGAGCTGGTTTGATATAAATATCAGCCCTAAACTCATTACTGTCAACTACTTGACCGGTATTATTTGTTTCATCACAAACGACTAGAAAGTCTGTAATACCTCTGCGACCTTGAACATCTCGCAAAAAAGGTTCTACCATACCAATAAACTGTGCTCTTGTAAAGTCATCGTTGAATTCAAACAACATTGACCTTGCTGCCGTCTTAATAACAGACTCAACTGTATTAAAGAGTCTGCGAACATTAATGCGACTAAAAGCACTATTAGAAGATAGAGCTGTCTTGTCTCCCCAAAGAACTGTACCTTCACCAGGAAAACTAGCTATGGGATTAATTCTATTTCGATACAATGTATCTCTCTGTGATTGTGTTGGGTTAAATGCCAATCCAACAGAAGAGCGAATCTGACCACGAACCAAGCCACCAGGACTCCACCAAGGATCATTATCGTTATCTGTTGCGGCGCAAGCACCTGCGACATCAGCGTTGAGCGGTACCCAACGAAATACGTCATTGTACTTATCATACATCTTCTTATAACCACTATCGAATACTGCATAAGATGTGCTGGGTAGATTCAAAAAGAAACTACGAACATTGTTTAACTGTGTATTTGAATTTGTAACATTTACAATATCAGCTCTCTCTGGTGAAATAAAGACCATTAAGTCTTTACGTTTTTCAGCGATATCTATTAAGTTTGTTGCGTGTGTTGCATCTCCTTTTCCAGCAAAAATCAAACTAACGTCAATTGTATCATCATCCATTAATTCGTAAGCTGATAATTTCTCACCATTTGTTGGTAAATAATCATCTGTTCCACCAGCTAGTGATTCTGAACTTGATGTTTTAACATCTGTGAATGCTGTTCCTGCCTCCTGGCCGAAATTGGTCGAACCCAGATGATCCAACCAATAAATGAATTCAGATGAACGATGCAGAACATCAACATAATAGTTTACATCTCCTGAGTCTGTTCGTGCATCAGAGGCTTTAGATACAAACGCCCATTTTTCTAGAATTGTTCCAGCTGTTCCTGAAATTCCACCATCTTCATCTAATACGATGATGTGCATTTCGTCTCCAGATCCACTTCGATCTGTAACGAACTGTGATGTTCCTGGTGCACCTGCAAATTCTTCATAATATCTCCAGCGCCGTGTGATATTAGAATCATCGGTTAGAGTTGCTGCCAAACCTTTTGTTGAAAATACTCCAAACTGTTTGAATGTTACTGTATTAGCACTATCATCTACAGCTGTAACGATATACTCAATTGCTTCGTGACCTGCAACGGGTATTAGTCCAGCTGTGTCAGTTGTGAATGAGATTATATCGTTAACAGCGATTTCATAACCTACTTTATCAACATCATCAATTGTGATTGTTGTGTCGCCTTCTGCGGCTGCTGAGTCGTCAACTAGGTTATTTGCACCCATGTTAAGTTCATAGGCTGTAGAACTGGGACACAATGCGACTGAAATGTTATTACCCCATGTTCCTGCGGATCGTGCGACCCACTCTCCGTGCGAAGGGCCTCCTGAACCATCGCCATATGTATCATACCAGTGATCAGAATTCTTAACTAGAAGTCCAGTACCTGCGGCGGCTCCAACACCAGCAGTTGCGTTAAGATGTCCAGAATTAATACGGACTACTCTTAAAACACTTGCATACTTCAAAAATGAAGCTGCTGAAAAGAACCACTCAAATGTACTTCCATTGGGCTTACCGAAAGCTTCAACTAACTCAGTTTCATTTGATACGGTAACAATTTCTTCTACAGGACCTCTTTCAGCGACAATAGCCACCCCACCAATACTTGTAGATTCACCTACGATTATATTGGTTAGGTCCTTTTCTTTTATTTGAACGCCCGGCGAAACGAGTGTTGCCATTTTATTTCTCTCCTATTAAAGTATAATTACGGGACATATTCACTGTTTTCTTTATACAGTTATTTATAAATATTCTGTTTTCAAAGGCTTTTTTATAATAAATAGTTTTATGAAAAATGAATTCTATGTAAAATATAAACAGACCATATTAAAGAATAAACAGAATGGTCGTGATAGTAGAAAGATTTGGTTGATAAATTCTTTCGATAATCTATTTTGTGGTGTGTGTGGTGAGGCTGAAAATGTATGCTTACGATATTTTCCTAATCACAAAGAAATATATAATCTAAATCAAAAGTACGGACTGCAAAGTGAAAAAAGAAAAGAAATTGATTTGCTTATTAACAATAGTAAAGTCTTGTGTACTAACTGTGTTGAAAAAACAAAATACGATATTGTAAGCTACCAATAACTAGGACCTCTTTTTATTGGATTCCACAAATCTCCTTCTACATCAACAAACGGCGCATCGTCAGCCATAGAGATACCATCATCTACGAAACCAAAAGGAGCCATATCTTCTTCAATCATTTTCTGTTGACTTTGATATAATCGTTTTCTAATATCATCATCTGTTAGTTCTTTAAAATAATTTTGATTAGTGAGCCAAGAATATAAGACTAAACACATAACTAAATCATCTGTTGCTCCATCTTCAGCTTCAAATGATGATCCTTTAGAAACAAAATTGGATAGTTCGACGATAATATCAAAATCATTAATAATTAACTTGTCACCTTCTATCATCTGTTTTAAGTTAGAACAACCTATTTTCTTTACCGCTTTAGTTGTTCGTACTCCTAAATCTGTAGCCTTATCTCCAAATCCACTACCAACAACTTGGCCTAACCGCCCTCTCATTTGTGTCATTATAATATTTTCATACTCTAAATCATAATGCAAAGCATCTGCAATCTGTCCACCAATATCATTTACTTCAACTAATACTTGTGCGTTATTATAGCTTGTAGCGACTCTGTGAACTAACTCAGGAAGGGCTAGCGGCTTTATTTCATTATTTCTATACTTCGCTACTAGTTTATAAGGTACCTCCCCTATATCTAAAATGACAAACGCTGAATAATCATGTGATCCCCCACGGGCCACATCTACTGTTATACAGTAGTTATGATTGTTAGTAGGACGTTCATATATATCTAACCCTGCATGAGATTCTATTGGATCTATTGTAGGTATAACTTGCAATTTTGTTGGACTAATTAAAGTATCAATCGAACCTAGAAATGAACATTCAAACTCTTGTAAAAACTGTTGTTCTGAAGTGTTTTGTATTGTTTGTTCTTTCCATGCCTCATCTCTTCCAGGCACTTCTGTCCAATGTACGTCAATAGGAACAAATGTATTTTTTTCATTTACAGCATCTTGCCACAACTTATAAAACATATTCATTCCATGTGGAGTAGATACAATAATTACTTTCGATGTTTGTCCTGCGGTAATGGTCGGGTATACAGAACTAAAAAACTG
>Ga0187833_10002658_pt1 | contig 18930 bp, 20 predicted proteins | sample ETNtaG_37_FD_167968 | JGI IMG/M metagenome (GOLD analysis project Ga0187833, IMG submission 167968) | Marine microbial and viral communities from oxygen minimum zone, Eastern Pacific Ocean - ETNP2014_SV_400_PacBio MetaG (Illumina Assembly) | ecosystem: Environmental > Aquatic > Marine > Hypoxic...
TCGGGTCCATAGTCCACGATCTCCTCCACCCTGACCGCCTGCTTGACCTCGTCGGAGAGCTCCTGGGAGTCGGGGAGGATGTCGGCCATCATCTGGGCCAGTAGCTCCTTGGCGCGGTCCACGATGTACTTGCGCTTGGCCATGCGTACGTCCTCGATCCTGCCAACGGCAATCTTGGAGGTACACGGGCCGATGCGGTCGACGGTCTCGAGGGCCGCCGCGATGATGGCGGTCTCGGACTTATCGAGCGACGAAGGGACCGTGATAGAACCGATGGACTTTCCTGAGCGGCTCTTGAGGGTGACCTCGATGCGGCCAATGCGACCGCTGCGCTGGAGCTCACGAAGCTCAAGATCCGGGCCCAGAAGGCCCTCGGTCTGGCCGAAGACGGCACCCACGGCATCGGGCTTCTCCACGATGCCATTGACCTCAATCTCTGCGTTGATAATGTATTTTGCTGCAATCGGGCTGATCTTTCCCATGTGTATCACCCCTGTGGCAGGGTGTCCGTGGGGTAGAAGGGCCGTGCTCACTGGTTACGTAGACGCGCAAGACGCCGTGGAAGGCCCTCGACGTGCGAGGCGCGGGTAAGCCCCCTGAGCCGGTTCCGGATGCCTGTTTCGACGTTGACGCCGTGTGAGATCAGCAACCGTTTCAGCTCCTGAGCGAGGGAATCCCCCTGATGATCGAAGTCGGTGAGCATGATGGCCTCTCCTGCCTGGATGGACAGAGTCTCTGCCAACATAGGTAGGCTCGTGGCAGCCGAGCCAATCTTATAAACCTTTCCAAGGACTCCCAAAGACCGCAATGCGGCCTCGTCCTTCGATCCCTCGACGATGACAGGGATGCCATCTTCAGAGAGCTGACGGAGCTGTTCGAGCACTTCATCGATCCGCTCGATCACCGGTCGCCGACGGGCCATCACGCCTCACCCACGACGGTGAGCACCCGGTCCCGGGACACGCCGGGGAGGAACACCCGCTTACGGCGGGAGGTCACCCCGGCCACGAGCGAGACCTTCACGCCGAAGAGCTCGGAGAGAAAGGATACCAGGGCGGCGTTCGCCTTTCCTTTCACCGCCCGTGCGGCCACTCTTACACGCAGGCTGCCCGTCCACGGGTCCCACGCGGCCGAGGGCGTGTCCGCTCCGGGAACGGCGTGAATAGCTACGAGACACCCGTCGTCCCCCTCCTCGATATCGGGCGCGGTACCCATATATCCGGGGATGTGAGCAAGAGTTAAAAATGGTGCCCGGCTCCCCGCGGCCATGGACGATGACCAGCTGCGACGGCTCATCCTTGCCCATGCCCTTGAGAACGCCCAGCGTCACGATGGCGCAGCCCAGATTGGTGCGGTCATGGGATCGGTCATAGGGACTTCCACGGAACTCCGGCCCCGAGCCAAGGAGGTCAAATCGCTCGCGCTCGAGGTCATCGCCGAGGTCAACGCTATGGACGAGGCTACCCGGGAGGCCAAGTACGTCGAGCTCGTCCCCGAGCCCACGGGCAAGAAGCAGGGCAAACGGACCGGACTGCCCCCCCTCGAAGGCGCCGAGGATGGGAAGGTGGTCACGCGGTTCCCCCCCGAGCCGAACGGCTTCCCCCACATCGGCCACGCCTACTCGGCCCTCATCAACTTCCTCTATGCCAAGATGTACAACGGCAGGCTCGTACTTCGGTTCGAGGACACCAATCCCCGGAAGGAAGAGGTGCAGTACTACGACGCCATCAAGGACGGCCTCACCTGGCTGGGCATCGAGTGGGACGAAGAGCTGCGAGTGTCGGACGAGATACCTCTTATCATTGAGCACGCCGACCGGCTCCTGCACGACGGTCGTCTCTACGTGTGCGACTGCCCCGCAGAAACCATCAGCGCGAACCGCCGTGCTGGACGCCCCTGCAGTCACCGTGACCGGTCCATCGAGGAGAACGTAGCCCTGTGGGAGAGCATGAACGCTCGCAAGGTCGGTGAAGGTGAGTTCGGCGTCCGTCTGAAGGGCGACATGGAGGCCGGGAACATGGTGATGCGCGATCCCATGATGCTACGCGTCATCGACCATCCGCATCCTTTACACGGCGACAAGTACTACGTCTACCCCACCTACGACTTCGCCGTGGCCATCCAGGACTCCCGGCGGGGCATCACCCACGTGCTCCGGTCCAACGAGTTCCAGCCACGCATCGAGCTGCAGGAGCACATCCGCGGTCTGTTGGGACTTCCCAATCCCCGGATCATGCAGTACTCACGTTTCTCTCTGGAGGGCACACCGACCTCCAAGCGCCTCATCAAGGCCCTCATCGACGAGAGTGTCGTGGAGGGGTGGGACGATCCGCGGCTCTCCACGCTCGCCGGGCTCCGCAGGCGTGGCATTATCCCCAAGACGCTGAAGGACCTGTCCGTCGAGATCGGGCCATCCACCGCAGAGCCCGTGATCAGCTGGAAGCTGCTGGCGGGCCTGAACCGCAAGAACATCGACCCTCTCGCATACCGGGCCTTCGTCGTCGTGGACGCCGTCGAGCTGATCGTAGAAGAGGCCCCCGAGCGGACGGCACGGCTGAAGCGGCACCCGAGCAATCCCGAGATGGGAGAGCGGACGTTCGAGACGGGCTCGCTGTTCTGCATCACACGAGAGGACGCAGACAAGCTACAGGTCGGGGCCGTGGTCCGCCTCAAGGACCTCTACAACGTGCGCATCGAGGGGCGTGACGAGCATACCGGACGCGTGCTCGCCGTGTACGATGGCGATGATGTCGTCAGAGGTATGCCCAAGCTCCACTGGGTGCCCAAGCGGACAGCTGTCAAGGTGCACATATACTATCCAGGAATACTCGAGGATGAGAACGGTGAGCGTGTCCCTGACTCCATGCCCGCCAAGCGAGCTCTTGGTGAGCCCCCGTTAAAGGTCGCGCACCCGGGCGATCTCGTCCAAATGGAGCGCATGGGATTCGGTAGGATCGATCGCATAGTCGACGGCGTGGTCCACATCATCTATGCACATGACTGAGCACTGTAGCGGTGATGTCCATGACAGCGCGATGGGACTTCAAGCTTTGAATTGACCTACGCGTCCGGAGGGAACAGCGCCCCAGTCATACGTTCTCGGTGTTTACTGCTCTTCCTGTTCGGGCTCCCGTTGCACGCCGATCATGGGGAAGTGGTGGCCATGAGCGGCCTTTTCGTAGGCCTGCGCTACGTAAAGGAAGTTCTCGTCATCCAGCTCCTCAGCAATTTCGCGAGCGCGGATGTTGAGCGTTTGGTAGGCAAGGGACTTCTCGGCCACCTTGTCCATGATCCGCTCCCTGACATCCTTGGGTGGGACGATCTTTCGGAAGAAGCTGAGCTGGCCGATCTCCCGCTGGATTTCAGCATCGATACTGGGTATGTCGAGCTCGTTGTACAGCTCGTGGAGCTCGGAGAGGCCCTCGGACTTCTCGACATGGCCCTTGACGATGTTCTTCTCAAGGCGCTGACCCTCCTTCATGAGCTTGTAGGACTTGAACGCGTCGATGGCGTCCATGGCGGAGACGACCAGACCATACGGGTAAAGGAAGTAGCCCCAGATGGCAGCTCCGAAAGCATCGCTCTTTATCTTAGCTACAGCGGAATCCTGTGTGTTCTTGGACAAAGTGCGTAGTTCGTTGATATCGTAGGTGGATCCTGAGTCGGTGTAGAGGGTATAGGAGGCGTCATCCTGTTCGAGCGCGTCGTTGAGTGAGTGAAGGACGTCCTTGTAGGTCGGCCCCTTGCTGAAGTATCCGGGGGGCTCCATCCGCGGCTCCGCCACCACATAGGTGTTCAGGCCAGGTACATCGTAGATCTCGATAGATTCCGTTTCGATGATGTCTTCCATGATAATCACTCTGCGTATGGAGCGCGGAGTCCCGAATGCTGTCTTTTATAGTTTTCCTTTCGACGTGCGCTCCCGTTGCGGACCTGGGGACTTGACTGATTGTCTAATCTATAGATCTCAGTTTGGGTCAACTGGATTCAGAGGTCTAATCTACGCCAACATGTGAGCAGACAACTACATCCTACCTAGAAGTACAGATGTGTGTATATTGTAGTGAGCCACTGGCGCCAACAAATACCTCGCTCGTTCGTCGTATGGCTAGAACGAGGTAGCATCGGTGCTTCTAGATGCGGCGCGCCTTGCGCTGCATCTTTCGGCGCCGCTTCTTGCGCCACTTCCAGCGGCTCTTCTTGCCGACCCGCTTCTTCCAAGGATGGGATGTTTTCGACAAGTTATATCACTCGTAGGCGACTGTGGAGTGGATAGCTCTTTTAAGGGTTTCGGCTTGGACGGGCAGCGAGGGAAGATAAATAAAGATTTGCCCACTCGGGAGTCAAGCCTTTATGGGCTCGTGGTGTAGTCTGGATAGCATGGGGGCTTGCGGAGCCTCAGATCGCGGGTTCGAATCCTGCCGGGCCCATCCGGGGGGGACCTCCCCCCCGGTTAACACCTATTTAACAGTCGCAGGACTCGTCGCTATTTTCACGTAGTCAGAGCGGTTGGGAACCCCATCAAGCACGTAATAATCGCTGTACTGAAGACATGCCCTATAGTCGAGCACATTATGTAGTACATCGAAGTATGCGGTCCGAACGAGGTCCTATAGGGGGGAGAAATGTACTGAACCAGCCCTGCAGAGGGAATTAGAAAGCCAAGAATCTTAATAAGGCTTAATAAGGCTTAATTTAGTTAATTAAGCTATATTCGTGCGATTTGGGCGCACAGGCGATAGTAAAGTTTATAAACAGGTATTCGATGGGGCGCTCTTGGTAATAAAGCAGGTGACAATCATGATCATCATCGATCCGGAAATGTACGATGCCTATCAGGCAAGCCATGGGGTAGTAGGCGCCGAGCCTAACACCATCCTGGACATGGGCTTCGGTAACTACAATCCCTTCGACCGGTCCGAGAACGACTACGTCGTCAAGGGTTACTGGGAGCCTGTCTACCAGCCCGAAGAGGACCTCGACAAATATTAGATATCATTCTTTTTTCCGTACCCCGTCCCCCCATCGATCCCGCCTCTCCGGCGGGATCGATACCCCCTTTTTCCCTATCATCCCCATGTGTGAGCTGTATCTCACGGCGATGTGTTAAAGCGGCGTTAGGAGGGACCGTTCCAATGGCAGGTCGTATCACATAAATGTGCGGTCTGAACGCACGGCTAATAACCCTTATTATTACTTAATTTGACGAATTAAGCTATATTCGTGCGATTTAGCCTCACAGGCAAAGGAAAACCTTATAAACCGGCCAACAATGGAGTGAGAACCGTCCGAAAAAAAAGGTGAACGCGATGCTCATCATCGATCCTGAAATGTTCGAGGCGTACCAGCGCACCCATGGTGAGCTGGGCACCGAGCCCCGGCCGGAACTCGATCCGGGTTTTGGGGACCTCGATATATTCAGGAACGAGCAGCTTGAGCATCCGACGTACGGGGAGCAGGACCACAAGGACACCCCGTACAATCAGGAGGAAACGTATCACTGATCCTACTTTTTTATCCGTACCCCGTCCCCCAACGGCTCCGTCATCGTGGCGGGGCCGTTCCCCCCTTTTTCCTAACTTATCCCGCCCGGAGAGAGCTTTCTTCCCAGCAGGACCGTCAGCATAGATGCTGTTCGGTCCGTATTATACATTAATAAATCACGATCATCAGCACTACTCGTAGAGCATCTGTATCTCGGTTACGGATTTCGTAATCCCCGGCACACCGCCTACGATACTACATAAGGTGTGCGGTCAAAAGACAGACGGAAAGACAACCCTTTTAAGGCGACCATGACTCGTGGCCACCGCTCGCCCGAAAGGGCGCGCATAGAAGAAAAACGAAACAAATGGATCTATGGAGGGATGCGAAATGCTCTCACTAGTACCAGGCCCAATGAACATCCAACGGCCAATTGATTCCACAACCCTACGACACTACACGAGCGACGAGAACGAACACCCGGAGGTCGAACCTTCCACTCATTTTACTGATGAAGATCTGACCACATTCTAGATAATCCCCGGACACATCAGGACCGGCTCACCCCTGCTTCTTCGGGGACCCGTCTCCGATACGCGTCCACACATCGCCCAGGTGGTTGACGAGGACTATGTCACCCTCGGCATCTTTCTCTAGCAGATCGAGCGTGCGCTCGATCTCGGCGCGGGCGGCAATGGGCCCTGCCGCAGGATCGTAGATGTCCTGCCAGACAAGACAGATGAAGACCGCTCGCCCCCGAGTGCGGAGGTCGTAGAGATGGAGGTACTCCCGGGTCAGCGTGCTGCGCAGGCCACAGCACCAGAGGAACTCCACTTCCACCGTGCCATCGAGCACGGCCGAGAGCTCGCCCTTGCTCTGGGGGATGATTATATCTCCCCCCATCCCCTTCTGGGGTATGACGAAGAACCACCGGCCCATGGGAACGGGATCGTCCGGCACCGGGAACGCGGCCAGTGCTCGTTCGCCCAGATGGGTCCTGATGAGCTCGAGCACGTCCGGCGCGACCAGGTCGTGCCGCCGTCGGAAGTCAACGGCTTCCTTCAGGCTCTCCAGGAGGTTCTTCATGCGTTGGTCCTCCTCGTCGAGCCCAAGGGCCATCTGGGCACACTCCACGGCACGGTCGAGCTTCCCGAGCTCGTCGCTGCACACGGCCAGGTTCAGCCATGCCTCGCGGAACGACACGTCCAGGGCCACGGCCCGTTCGAAATGCTGGACTGCACCCTTGAGCTCCCGCCGTTCCATGTGGAGGGCGCCAAGGTGGAAGTGCGCATCGGCGCTCTTCGGATCGGCCTCAATGGCCTTGTGGTAGGCGGCCCTCGCCCCGTCTACGTCCCCCGACCGTAGCAGGCAGAGGCCAAGGTCGAGCCATCCCTCGATGAGAGCGGGCTGCATCCCGACCGACCGCTCGAATGCCTCACGTGCATCCTGCCATTTCCCGAGGGATGCCAGGCCGACACCGAGGTTGAGCCAGAACTCGGCTCGCGCGTCGTCGATGGAGAGGGCCATCCGGGAGCACATCACTGCCTCTTGGTGCTTGTTCTCCTCCACGAGCCAGATGGCGAGATTGTTCCAGGCCACGCAATCCCGGGGGTTCTTCTCGATGGCCTTACGACAGGCCATCTCTGCGCGGGTGTACTTCCCCTCGCCTGCGAAGTAGAGGGCGAGGTAATCGTACGCCTCGTTCTCCGGATTGGACTCGAGAAGGCGCTTGAAGCACCGCTTCGCTCCCTTCTCGTCCCCGAGTTCCCCAAGGGCGAAACCGAGGTAGATGAGCGCCTCAGGTGCATCAGGCTCGATGCGGAGGGCGGTCCGCAGCAACCGGGCGGCCTCCTCGTACTCCCCTTTGCGGTAGTGCTCCTTGCCATCACGGAGGAACACGCTCTTGGTGCCCACGTCACGGTTCGGACGGCCAATTATATAAAGGCCCAGGGCAAAGGTCCCGGCATGACGAAGGCGGTCATTCTCCTCTCCGGGGGTATGGACTCGTGCGTGACGGCGGCCATAGCCCGTGACCAGGGCTACGAGCTGTGCTTCCTCCACCTCACCTACGGTCAGCTCACCAGCGAGCGCGAGCGTCGGGCGTTCGATGCCATCACCGACCACTGGGGTGTCCGCGAGCGGTTCGTCGTGGCCACCGACCATCTGTCCCGCATCGGCGGGTCCTCGCTCACGGATTCATCCTTGACGGTGACCGACGCCGACCTGGAGGCTGACGGTATTCCCAGCTCCTACGTGCCCTTCCGCAACGCGAACATCCTTTCAATGGCGGTGAGCTGGGCAGAGGTGCTGGGTGCCGAGGCGGTGTTCATCGGTGCCGTCGAGGAGGATTCATCCGGCTACCCCGACTGCCGTCCCGCGTTCTACGATGCCTTCAACCGCGTCATCGAGCTGGGCACGCGCCCCGAGACGAATATCGTCATCAGGACGCCCATCATCAAGATGTCCAAGACCCAGATCATCCGGGAGGGATTGCGTCTCGATGCACCGCTCCACCTCACATGGTCGTGCTACCGCGCGGAGGACAAGGCCTGCGGCACATGCGATTCGTGCGCCCTGCGCCTCCGGGCTTTCGAGGAGCTCGGGGAGAAGGACCCCATCCCCTACCACGAGCGGCCGAGCTACCTCAAGAAGTGAGACGACGCTCCTGAGCTCCCAGCTCGCGAACACCATGCTCAAGGAGCGGAAGGAGATTGCGCAGGTCCTCGATGTTGTACTTCACGAGCGTGTCGAGAGCATGAGGATCACCTTTCTTGTGTGCGTACCAGAGCCGTACGGCATCCCGGCCGGACAGGCCGTCGGTCTCATCGCTCCGCTGGACCCCGAGCTGGTGCTCGATGGACTTCAGACCCCCTCCGAGCCCCAGACGTCGCAGGAGGAAACACAGGTCGATATGGAACGGAGGGAACCTCGCATCAGGATAGCGGTCACGAAGGAACGGGACATCGAACCCGGAACCGTAGAACGTCACGAGGAGGGTCTTGGAACCGACGACATCGACGAAGTCATCAAGGTCCTGCCCTGCCACGAAGACATGGGGTTCTCCCTTCCCATCCCAGGTGCCGACGACCGACACCTCCGCTGACCGAGAGAGACCCGTTGTCTCGATATCGAGGAACAGGGCCTCGTCAGCGAGCTCGGGCCAGACACGCCAGTGCTCGCTCATCGGGAGCTCGCGCCCCAGCCACACCCAATCGCGTGCATCGTACCGCCGCACGGCCTCGTCAGTCCATTCGAGGAGGTGTTGCCACGTGGCCAGGCCTATGGGTGGTTCGCCCTTCCAGGAGAGGATGTCGTCCCAGGTACGGACACCGGCATCGAGGAGCTTGGCCCGCGACCCACGGCCCAGACCTTGGACGTGCTTGATAGCGGTGTCGAGCATATCACGACGGATGGGGAGGCCTACGAATATAAAGTCCTCGGCGGTGGCGGGCCGGTACCCGATCACTCGTGCTTGTGTTGATGCCCAGGGCCGTGGTCATGGCCGCAGTCGCAGCCATTGCCATGCTTGTGCTCGTGCTGCATCCGCACGAAGTTCTCACGCTCCTCGATTAGGTGGGCGATAAGTCGCTCGACGGTCCATTCGGCGTTCGACTCGGTGAGCACGCAGAAGATGGGCCGCGGCAGATCCTCGCTCACGGGGAACCGGATGATCGCCTCGTGGATCTGGTCCCGGTCGAATCCCAGAAACATGCAGAGCCGGTCGTCCCTGGCCTCGAAGATCCCAGCGGGGCCATCGTCGACCACAGCGAAGACCGTGTCCCCGGTACGCCCATCGGCGCCGATGACATCCACGGGCCCTCCCATCGCCTTGCTGAGCCCCTCCTTGATTACCTCCGCCTGGTCATCGCCATAACCGTAGATCATGATGGCCAGCCGTGTGTCGGCGGGGGTGGGTTCTCCCATGGCATCCAACCACGCAGCAGGGCTTTAATTTGTTTGCTTCAGGGCGCCTCGGCACCGACGACCGTCATCCGTGAATCGTCGATCCCAGTGAGCTCTTCCCGGGTCCTGTGGGATGTGTGCGTGACGACCATGGCCCTCCCGGTGAATCTGGTAAGAAGCTCCTCGATGTCCACTGGGCAGAGATGGCCGAACCGTTCCAGGGCGGGTCCTCTGGAGGGCATGGCGCACTCGGTTACCAGCACCTCGCTCTCCAGCGCGTGCTCGGGGATTCCTGCCAGGGTCGTGTCCCCCGTGAAGGTGAACAGTGGCTTCTCGCTCGCACCCTCCACCTGCTCCCCGGCCCGGGCCCGTTCCGCTATCTCGTCCTGGGAGAGACCCTCGAACGACGGTAAGAGGTGCGATGTCCGACGCCACACGGTCCACCCCCTGGATGGGATGGCATGTCGGGTCGTGAAGGGACGTGCCACCAGGTCGCTCCGGACCTCGACCTCGTCGCTCGGACGCACGTCCAGTGCCGCGAACAGTGCCGGGATGCGGTCGAAGGCCGCCAGCTGGCCGAAGAGCTCCGGGAGACGCTCTGCGTCCTCCGGGGAGGTCCACACTGGTACCGTCCGGTCCCTCTTCTTTGCGTAGAGTGCGAGCTTTGCACAACCATGCAGGACATGGTCGAGATGAGAGTGGGTGAGGAGGACGGTGCGGACTCCCGCCATGTCGGGGAGCATGAAGTCCCCCAGGTCCACCAGCAGCCCCCACTGCCGGACGAACACGCACTGTGAATAGAGGCTGTCCGACACGACAAGGGTGAGCTCTCCTTGTGAGGTGGCGACATGGAGCTTCATGGAGTGTGGAGGGGCCGGAAAACGCTAAAAAGAGATGTTCCGTGACATGCAATCGCATGACAGAAGGGCACATGAATCATGTTTATCAGCCCAGTACTGAACGGGAGTATACGGGCCATTTCACTGGTCGCGAGGAACAGATGCCTTTTTATATTTAAGGCTGTTCGGTGGGCCGCTCAGAACGGAAGGGACGGAACATGTACGAGATAGAAGTAGCGGCCTACGAAGACCGCCTTGAGGAATTCGCGACCAACTACGAGAACGACTTTGGTGTCACGTTCGGTGAACGACCCAACATAACCGTCGCGAACGAAAAGGACTACCGCTCCTACCTCGAGGACCTTGGCCGAGAGACTGGTCTGGAGCTCGGAAGCTCCGAAGAGCTCGATATGATGGCCCAGAGCATGTACTATCAGGCCATGGGCATGTACGACGACATCAACCACCAGGTGCTCATCTCGGACTACGTGATGGGCAACGGTGACGATGTCGACCAAAGCGTGGTGGACTACGTGCTAGCACACGAGCTGGTGCACGCCTACCAGCACAACCAGGGCAACACCATGAGCACCGTGGAGCTGTCCAAGGAGATCAACGATCGGTTCGGTACCACAGAGGACCTGCAGACCCAGCTTCTGGCAGCGACTTGGAGCTTCCCGGTCATGGCCATCGCAGAGGGCCAGGCCGAGTACATGTCGATCAACATGCTCAAGGAGCACGCTGCGGACAACGAGCGCAACGCTGCCGCCTGGGAGGCCGCGTCCGAGAAGTACCAGGAAGGCTACGTCGGCGCCAAGGAATTCTACCGCGAGAACATCGAGGCGCTCATCGAGGTCGAGGAGCGTGCCAAGCGCGGTGAGGTCGGGTTCATGGACATGTTCATCCTGGGCCAGATAAAGATGGCCCAGTACGTGCTGGGTGTCGGCTACATCGAGGACGTGGTCGAGCGCAACGGCACCACCATGGACGAGCTCCTGGAAAACGGTCCTGAGACGCTCTCCGACTTCCTCAAGTAGGACCTCGGAACGATCGGACGGTCCCCCCGGTAGGTCCGGGGGGACGTCCCATTCTTTTCTTCTAAGCTATCCTTATCCCCGGACGCACCGTGCGTAGTTGTAGATACGGATTACGTCGCCCTGGGGCCCGCGGCCGGTGGGGTACGCGGACGGGTCGCCCGTCTTCGGATCGCTCCGCTGGGCACCTGCGCCGTGCACGTCCATCAACGTGGTGTCCAGGGAGTAAGGAGGCATCCGCATGAACCCGAGAGCCTCGCCGAAGGCAACGTAGACCGCTGCCTCGGCCCTGCCGCCCTCGAGATGTGTCGTGTCCGTCCAGAAGAACGGATAGTTGGTGCTCCCACCCTCGTCAGTTATCGAGGACGTCGCGAATACGGGATCGATGGCAGGTGAGCTTGTGGTGTCCGGCGACCGGGTGTAATCGACGATCCCCTGCAGCTCCTTCGCGTTCGGGAGTCGCCAGTCATCGTGCCCGGCATAGGACAGTCCTTCGCACCAGGACAGCGCCTGCTCCCAGTCCAGGCCTCCGTTCGCTCCCGCCTTGTGGCCACCGCTATCCTGCTGCAGCCATGTCAGCCCCGTGCTGTTGTCAGTGACCGTCCCGTCACCGTTGTCGACGAATGCGTTCTCACCATAGGCGTTCCCACGAACGTATCGCACGAACATCGGCTTCCCTGTCCGGCTCCGAGGATCCAATTTCGGGTATCCCTTGATACGCCCGTCCGCGAAGTTCACACCGAAGACCGTTGCATCGTTGTTCATCGTTGTCGAGACGTACTCGTTCGAGCTGAGGAACTGGGCATCGATGAGCCGCTCACCTGCGCTCGTGTCCCCGAACCGGAACTCGAAGATGGTGGTGTCGAGGTACGGAGTGCTCTCGGCCTCCGTCCTTCCGGACCCCCCTCGGAAGTCCATCAGGGTGTACAGCTCTTTGATCGTCGGTACCCTCCAGTCGTCATGACCGGCGAGCTCAAGTGTATCCGCTATTGTGAGCGCATCGTCAAAGGTGACCTTGTCCCCCGGATCCTTCTGCCACATCAGGCCCGTGTTCAGATCGGTCACGGTGCCGTCGCCGTTATCGATATAAGAGAACTGGTCGCCTTCGTATTGTGAGTCCTGTCCATAGAACGCCTCGCCCGGTCGCGGACAGGGTATCTCCTGTGAGGTGTCATAGCAGCGGTCCTGGCCTGTGTCTATGATTCCTATGGTACTAACCGTCCCCATATGGCCCGAGGCACGCTCCGCCTCGTTCAGAGCCTTCGGCGGCGGAGGTTCCCGGATGACCATGGCCAGGATGACGATGACCACTAGACCTGATGCAAGGAGCGCTGTTCGCCGCCATTTGTTCTCGATAGATCGTTCCATGGGGCATCATCTTCATCACACTTGAGCACTGAAATGGGTTATATGGATTCTCTGAACACGCCTGTAAGCGCTTTCATCCAGTCGAAAATAGATGAAAAAGACTGATATACACGTGCCGACGACCTGATAGATATCTACGGCCAGCCGTTCGATAAAGCATTAATAACTGAGCGGTCCTTAAGGTCTCATGGGGAAAGAGGACACCTTCAAGGAGGAGGCGGCAACCGCCTTCCGGGAACTTTTAGGCGCCAACGTCATGGTCGATATGAACAAGCTCGAGTTCATCCGGTTCTTCGGCCCGGGAGCCCCCATCCGAGGCTTCGAGGTGAGCGTATGGAGCACGCGGGCGGAGAGCGCGCTCCCGATCCTGACGCGGCCGGTCCTCACGCTCAACGTCCGGGCGGTCTGCAACCGCGGGAAGCGGTTGAACATGCTCCTCACCCATGAAGGTTACCTGTCCGCGCTCCAGCGGGACATCGAATCGGGTGACAACGCTTTTGACAAGCGGTACAACATCACCGCCGATAACGAGCAGTTCGCACAGTCCATCGTGGCGGACCCCGAGGTGCGCCGCTTGGTCGTCGCAACGGACGACGTCTCCCGGTTCGAGCGTCTCGAGATCATCTGCAAGGACGATCCCCGGTCCAGTGGTTCCACGCTCGTCGAGGTGGAGTTCCGGCCCGAGCCGCTCAAGGGCGAGAACCTGCGTTCATCCATCGAGCTCATCAACTACGTTTCGAAGCTCCTGGTATAGCCGCTCCTCACGCGCTCACGTCAGCCAGGTGCAGTTGAGCAGCCGGCCAGGATCCTCTAGGTGCCAGTCCCACACCCAGATCTCGCCCGTCGTGTGGTCGAACCCCATTCTGGCCACGGGGAGTTCCGGATCGAGTAGCAGGCTGAGATCGTGGTCGTACACAATCACGCGGCCGTTCTCGCGGCGTATTGTCAGGCCCCTGACACCCCCTTCATCGGTCTGCAGCACCACGCCCCCCGTGCTCGGATCAAGGATGAAAGACGCCCAGTGGCCCGGCGCGGTGAGGTTAATATGGTCGCCGGCCGGATCCCGGCTGATCTCGGCCCCAAGGGCCCATGACACGCCCAGACTATCGTTCAGGTACCGCCGCAGCCCCGCCTCTCCTGTGCCCGGTACGCTCTCCCAATCGAACACGTGCAGGGGGCCGAACCGGGCGAGAATCCCGCCCTCACCCTTCTCGACGGTCACCGTCGAACCTGGCTCCGGGTAGTCCGTGGCGTATGTCCCGGGCACGAGCACCACACCGTTGAGGCAGGTGCCGTTCCTCAGGCCCATGATATGAGGAGGGCTCATGCTGGAAAGGACGGCAAGGGCGACCTCGACCTCCTCGAGATCGGTGGCCTCGAGCGCGCCCTCTTCCGGTCGCCGTTCCAGGAGGGGCACAGCAGTGTTGTCCTGAAGGAGCTCGTACACCGCGTGTATCCGGCCGACATCATCGATAACGAAACGACGGTCCAGTGTCTCGATGACACGCAGCTCGATATCACCCTGCTTGCCCTCCCCGGTGCACCAGAGGGACACGACGTCCTCACCCTTGACAAACGTGAAGTTATCGCCCACGCGCATGTTCGCGAGGTCTGCGAACAGAGCGCCCAGAGCGATCGAATCAGGAGCCGAGGGATGGCGCGCGATCGCTTCGGGCCCGTCCCCTCGCAGAGCGAGCGTGAGGAACATGATGGCCAGTACGACCACCAACGCCGCATCGCTACGCTCCATGTACTGTTGCGGGACCGTACACGATAAAAAGTTTTGCGAGATGCGCGCTGGGCATAACAATAAAAGCCTTCGCCGCTTGTCGCTAATAATGGAAGGACGTCTCCCCGGGAAGCTCGCTGTCATCCTCCTCGCCCTCGCGCTCCTTCCAATCAATGGATGCGCTGATTCGACGGATATCTACGTCATCGCACCATGGGAGATAATCATCGGATGGACACTGGACGTGCCCCCGCATGCCGTGCTCACCATCACCCTCCCGGACACGGCCACCGTGAAGGGGATCAAGGACGCAGGAGGGGACGTGAAGTACGAGCAGGACGGGGCGAGCTTCAAGATCACCATCGGCGAGCACCCACAGATCCTCATCCTCTACTCCATGGGGTACGAGGAGAAGCCCTATATCTCATATGGCGGCGCCTTCCCCACCGACAACGTCACCGTGTGGGTCCCCGAGGACATCTCCATCGTCACCATCAACACCGAGGAGCAGCCGGTAACGAAAGATGGGTGGACCGGGTTCATGGCTTCCTCGGATGTGAGCTTCACCGCCATGCTCAAGGAAGCGCGCTACACGCTCTCCCAGACAATTACCATCAAGGGTGACAGCACCACCGACCTCACGCTCCATGTGCTCGTGGCCCAGCAGACGCGAAACCAGGAGGTGCTCTCCACGGAACCGGAGGGCATAACGACGGACATCGAGGGCCTTGAGTACGCGAAGATCGAGATGAAGGAGGTGACGGGCACGAAGGTCCACACGATCGTACAGGACGTGCTCGTGCACACGTCGGACGACCTGGTGGATTACCCCCGGGATAACGGTACCAAACCCGACAGTACGTTCTGGTCAGTGACCCCTGCCATGGACCTCCGTCTCAAGGAGATCTCCGATCCCAAGAAGGTGTTCGACTGGGTGGCCGGTAGCATCGAGTACATTAAGATGGAAGAACGGATGGGATCCGACTGGGCCTACACGAACCGCAAGGGGGACTGCAACGAATTCACCGACCTTTATCTCGCATTCACACGGGCACAGGGCGTTCCCGGCCTGTCCATGTCAGGCATCACCGGCGACACGGGCCACGCCTGGGCAGCAAGCTATCTGAACGGCAAGTGGCGAGGCATCGATGCCACATGGGACATCTTCGGCTACACACCCGCATCTCACGTCATTCTCTCATACAGTACTGAGAGCGCTGTATCCAACATCAAGCTGTCGTTCTACGGCGACCGTCCCGAGATCGTTCACGACTACACGCTCATGTACAACAAGGGGACGGTCCTCACCACGGGCATCGACGCCCTCCCTCTTGCCGACCTCGAGCGAGGGGAACCTGCCTCCAGTGGTGCCGAGCGCGTCGTTCCCGTCGACACGCCCATCGAGATTACGGACACACCCTCCCTCAAAGAGGAGGTCCCCACACCTGCCGTGGAGGAAGCCCACACAGCCCAGCGCATCGAGCCGGGCAAGGCCGTGGGCAAGTCCTTCGCGAAGCAGAACGTCGAGGCGGCGTACGACTTCGGCAAGGACGCGGGCGTCACCCTCAAGTCAGAGGGACTCTCCCTCTCCTCGACAGAGGCCGCAGTCGCGGGCGGGGCCGTGGGGGGCTTTATTCTCATCATGCTTATCGTAGTCTTCAAGAGGTGAAGGTGAACTATGGCAGTACTAGCAGCTGAGATGAACCAGCAGATCGTCAATGCAGGGTTCGCGGTGTTCTGGGGGCTCATTGGTATCCTTCTCTACGCGATGGGATGTCTTGTGGCCATCAAACTGTGGGACAAGGCCACCCATGGCATAGACGAGATCAAGGAGCTGAAGGAGAACAATACATCCGTGGCCATGATCTTCTCCGCCCTTATCCTGGGTATGGCCTACGTCCTCGTCAACATCATGAAGTGAGGGCGAGGTCTTTCCCCGGCGGGCGGGCCGTTAGATAGAACTGGGCCCCGTCCTGCCGAATCCAGGTAGAGAGCGATAGAAGGTCCGTCGCGTGTAACAGTATGAGGGATGAACGGATGTTGCGACTAAGGCTCCTCCTCACCGTCCTGGTAGCAGCCATGGCGCTCGGAGCATCAGAATCTATCATTCGTCTTCAAGTGTCCCCCGACCAGCTCTCTTTGGAGTCCGGCCAGGCCGCTGCGCTCCATGTCAACATCACCAATTCGGGCGATGACCCCGCGCGGAGCCTCAAGCTCTATGCATCCGGAACGCTCGCGCGCCGGCTGCCCGATATCGCACCGAAAAGCTCGTACGAGTTCACCTACAACTACACCGCCCAGGCGCCGGGGACCATCGTCCTCGGACTATCCGTGCGCAGGGCCAAACGGGAGCTGGTGCGAAGGGACGTGATCATCGACGTCCTCGGCGAGGTGCTGCCGCCACCCGAGCGTCCCACCGAGCTCCCGACAGTGACGCCCAACGCAACATCCTCGCCGGACACGACAGTGGAGATCAGACCGCCTCCAAAGCCCGCACGCAAGCCGGGTCTGAACGACATGATCACACCAGGCCCGGTCATCATCCTGATCCTGGTCGTCACCCTCGGTCTCGTCCTCATGCCCCACCGGGAGCGGGGTGTGGCCATGCAGCCCCGGCCCGAACAAACGATGGGATACCAGACCGCTTACGGTTACCAGCAGGCGTACCCTCAACAGCAGCAACAGCAGCCCTACCAGGGGACCTGGCCTCCCGAGCAGTGATCATCCCAACGTCATGAGGGTGACGCCCGAGCTCTCGGTGGACGTCATGCGCCAGAGCCAGGACACCTGTGACACGCGGACCGGTTCCCTGCCCGCCATCCCTGCCAGAGTGACGACACCGGGCTCGAGCGTCTGGGCCGATGCGGGCGTGTAGAGCGCTGACGACCCGGGCAGGTCCGAGGTCCGTACGGCCGATCCAAGGTCCCACGCACGCATAACGCCGTCCTCACCACCGGTGTAGAGGCGTGCCCCGTCGGTCGCGAGCGCCCAGATAGCGGAGCCCGCCCGTACAGTTGCGCGTTCCTCGAGGGTGGCGCTGTCTAGCACGCGGACCCGTCCGTCCTTCAGGCCCACGTAGACGTGGCGGGGACCTACTAGGAGAGAGTATACCGCGCTCCCCATGTCGATGAGGTCCCGTCGCCCGAAGGTTGTCCTGTCGAACACGCGCAGCCACCCGTCCTGGGCGCCGGTCAGGATCCGGGATCCATCCACAGCGACCGTCCAGATAAAGGAAGAGGTCGGGATCCTGGTCACCCGGGCAAGGTCATCCCGCGCCCAAATAGTCACACTCCCTGGGCCATCATCGGCCCCACAGGGATTCCCGCCGCCACCGGCGTAGATATAACGACCGTCAACCACGGCCCCGTGGAAGAACGGCTCGCCGAACAGTCGTCCGCGCTCTGCGAGCGTCACCGCGTCGAACACGACCACGGGCCCGCCCTCGGTGGCACCGACCACCACTCGCGCGTCGGCGAACACTGAGTGCACAGGGGCGCCCAGGAAGAGCCGGGAGCGCTCGACGAGATCTCGCCGGCCCACGACCGCGATCGTGCCGTCATCGTTCCCGATGAAGATGTCGCCACCCGATTCGGCAAGGGCTGATGACCAGCCGTCGGTAATCGGGACGGAGCTCAGCTGAGCATGGTCGCTCGTATCGAGCACGCGTAGACGGCCGTTCCCACCGACCGTGTACACCTCGCCGTCGCCCAGAATGATACCGAACACCTCGCTCGTGTGCACGATCTCGCCCGCGGGCCTCACCTCAAAGGCGAGTCCGGGGACCAACAGCAGAACATATACTAGGAAAATAAGCCTCTGAAACGAGCCCATACGACATCCTCCGACCGGTAAACCCTGTCCAATATATTCTCTGTCGTTACAGGGCAATAAACTTTTCGGCAGGAGTGCCCGTAAGGCGGAGTGATCCCTAGGACATAGAGCTCAGGAAGTAGCCGGAGCGGCGTCCCCGGAGCACCTTGCCAACGTCACCACGGACGAGAAGGCGCTGGAGGGCGCGACCAACATCCTTGTGCCCCATACCGGTGACGCGGGCGAGAGCCGTGAGCCCGACGATCCGGGTGTCACCGTTCGCCTGCATCCAGGCCATCTTGTGCATCACTTCGTTCTCGATCTCTCTTGCTCGGTACATAACGCCTCACTAAGCCCATTCGACTGTACGAGATCGGTTTTAAACGTTCCCTTTAGGTGTTCGCATCGAGGCGAATGGGGGATACCAATTTAACTCCTAGCCGGTACACCGTGAGCAATGGCTAGAGGTAGGAGTGGCGTCGTGTTCATCGCAGCTGTCCTCGCAGCTGTCCTCGCGCTCTTCTTTATCACCAGCTATCTCTCGTCATCCCCCATAATGGAGGAGGCCTTACGGGACTGTACGATCGAACCGTCCGGGACACGAAGAGACCAGTGCTACATCGAGCAGGCATCGGAACTGGCGCGAACGGACGCAGAGGGCGCAAAGCAGCTCTGTCTCGCCCAGATCGGCGATCCCGGACAAGTGGAGCCCTGTCTCGCCCAGGCCGCCGTATCCCGTAGCGAAGGGAGCGCCGGAGTGGAG
>Ga0187833_10002662_pt1 | contig 18903 bp, 19 predicted proteins | sample ETNtaG_37_FD_167968 | JGI IMG/M metagenome (GOLD analysis project Ga0187833, IMG submission 167968) | Marine microbial and viral communities from oxygen minimum zone, Eastern Pacific Ocean - ETNP2014_SV_400_PacBio MetaG (Illumina Assembly) | ecosystem: Environmental > Aquatic > Marine > Hypoxic...
AAACGCATGGATATCTTCAAAGAGTTGGTAAAGCAGAGAGGGGTTGAGGTAACTGAGATTGGCTTATCTGGTCCTAACAAGCTTGCTAAGCTGATAAGTGCTATCTATATTGGAGACTGGGTTAGTTTTTTTCTGGCAATGAAGCGAAAAGAGGATCCGACACCTGTTAAGCTGATTGAAGAATTTAAGGAGAAATTGGTGAAATAACCCTTTTTTTGCTTATAATTCGTCATTAAAACGTGAAGATTTTTAAATGCAAAGATAACTTTTACCTATTATGGCAGATAGTCAATTACTGAAATTTGAAAATAATATCCATCTAGATCATAAGTTACAATCTTCTACCCTTCTTGAGGGCAAATTTGATGAAAAACCCTATTTTACTATTAGATTGAGAATTCCTAATGAGAGAACTCCTGTTCCTGAAGGGGGTAGCTTTGATAATTTAGTAAGAGAATTGGAAAGTGCCTTAGGCCCAGAATGGACTGATCATTATCAAAAAAATGAGACTCAGGTTGGTCCAAATCCCTCTTGCACCTATACAAGTCCTAATACTCCATTAACTATATCCATTCTTCATGATCGAAGAGATGGTCTATCACTCTCTATCACTTCTGCTGATATACAGGGAGGTATTGAATTAGATTACAATATTGGACAATGCAGAGATGCTTTTAATTCATTAGGAGGATTCCTTGATGTATTGCCTATGAACTCTTCAGATTTTTTAGGTTCTTTTGAGAATCTTGATTATGACACTTTAGTTGGCATGATTTCTGATAAGCATGCTTCTAGAGAGCCTGACAGATCAGATATTTTATTGTGGTCACTCTATGCCGATCTTATTCCTGATATTACTACTCAGGATAGTTTAGACGGATTCGATAAAGAGGGATTCTCTGATTCCCTGGATGAGTTTAATGTAATTGCACGTGCTCTGCATTCTTCTTTACCAAGTCTCTATAAGACAGCAGGATTAACCTATGATGAGTTGGCTGATTTTGTTGGACTTGGAGCAATCTATAATATCAAAGGGATATCATTTCTTGAACAAGATGGGGCTCAGAAGGCAACACAATGCTTTAATCAGGCAATCTTGGTCTATGATCTTTTATTGGATTATATGGAGGAACGTCTAGATGGAGTTACACCAAACCATTCTGCGCATGATGAATTGATACTTTCCACTTATTGGAAAAAGGCTCGAACAGAATTTTTAAGAGGATTGTCGAGAGCTTCACAGTATGAATGGAGTTCTAGTAGGGATAGACTTAAAGCACAGGCAGCAATGCAATTTGCTAGAACAAGAATTAATTATCTTTTCGACAATCATTACACCACAGATCTTATTCAAAATGTCCTTAATCCAGATGGATTTGACTCTAGTGGTAATACAGCTTTTGCAGATCCAGCGATCCACGACTTTACAACCACGAGGGCTAACTATCAGTCACGATTAAGTCATAAGATTGAGCGCTTTCTTGAGAGCTTGCAAATAAGAGCAGTAAGATTTGGTAGTAGTGATGTAACTCTAGGGCCTGCTGACCTTACAGTACAAGAGTTAGCAGAGGATAGTACCATAGCTGGTAAGAGCTCTGTGCAAGATTTCAGGAAACAAGTAATCCATAAATATCGTAATAATCCATTATCTCTTGTACGTTAATATCCCTCTATCACCTAAATATTTATAAATTTTAAAACTCTTCAATTCTTCATGAAAATCATTTCTATAACTCTTGAGAATATTCGATCTTACCTTAATCAAACCATTGAATTCTCAGAGGGTTCAACATTATTATCAGGGGATATTGGCTCTGGGAAGAGCACAATTCTCTTTGCAATTGAGTTTGCTTTATTTGGGATGCAGCGTGGAGAAGGAGATGCTTTGCTAAGGCAGGGCAAGCATGAAGGCTCTGTTGAGTTGCAGTTTCAGATTGATGAAAATCAATACACTATTAAAAGAAAACTCAAGAGATCTGCTAGTGTTAGCCAGGAAACAGGCTACATTATTAAGGATGGTGTGAAGAAGGAGGGAAGCACTATTGAATTGAAATCAGATGTTTTGGAGATCTTAAACTATCCTAAAGAGCTGCTTACAAAAAAGAATCTTATCTATCGCTACACAGTGTATACTCCTCAGGAGGCTATGAAGCTCATACTTTTAGACAACAAGGAATTTAGGATTGATACTCTGAGAAAGGTATTTGGCGTTGATAAATATAAGATCATGAGGGCAAATGCAGAGCTTTTTATCAAGGAACTAAGACAACAGCAAAGAGAGCTAGCTGTCAAGGGCGAGGGGCTTGGTGAGAAAGAGAAACAACAAGAGAACTATCTTAAGGAAATTTCATTGCTTGATGAACAAATCAAGCATGCATCGTCTAAAAAAGAAGATGCAGAAGCCTCACTCCAAAAGGTTTTGAGCCTGCAAAAGGAGATTGATGAGAAGATTAAGCAGGTTGCAGAGCTGAAAAATAAGCAAGCGAGTCTTGACACTGCTCTAAAATCATCTGTTGAGTTGTTTCAAAGCCTGACTCTTCAAAGCAAAGCGCTTCAGGATGAGTGCAAGCAGCTTGACGATCAGCTTAAGAAGCATCAGGAGATTGATTCAGCAGCACTAGAAAAAAAGAAATCATTGACTCAGCAGGAGATCCAGGAGAATGAAAGAAAACTGTTTTCTATTGTTAAAAATATTAATGAGGCTGCTGTTAAAAAAGAGCAGGCTCAGAGTATTAAAAACAAAATTAGACAGCTTGATAAGTGCTTAACCTGTCTGCAGCAAGTATCTGAGAATCATAAAAGCATTATTATGGAGAGAGAGGATAAGCAGATTAGCCAGCAAGAGAAAATCATCTCTGAAAATAAGCAATTGCAATTGGAAAATGAGAAGAAAACAGGCTCTCTGAAAAAATTGCTTCTAGAAATACAGGATCGGGAAAAAGCCAGTGAGATTAACCTTATTAATAAGAAAAACCTTGAGGAAAAAAAGCAAGGTTTGAAAAAACTAGAATTAGAGCAGGATGAGCTAAAGAAACGAATTGGGCTTATCAACGCAGACAAGGCAGAGACAGCAAAGAATCTTGCATTACAATCTGCTATTGAAAATGAACATAGAGAAATTAGGACAAAGGTTGATCAGGCACAGCATGGAAAACATAGCATAGAATTACAACTTAATGGATTTCTTAAGGAGAAGCAAGGTATCCAGCGCATGCTTGAGAATGTTGAAGATGAGATAAAGCTCAAAAAAGAGTCTTTGGAGAATCTGAAAAAGTTAGGCCATTATGAGGAATGGCTTGAAACCATGTTTCTTAACCTTATGATTGAGATAGAGAAACATGTTATGGGAAAACTGTATCATGAATTTAATGAGCTCTTTCAGAGGTGGTTTAAGCTCCTTATGGAGGATGAAACCATCACTGTCCATCTTGACGGGGAGTTTGCCCCAGTGATAACCCAAAATGGCTATGAAGTTGGGATCGAGTATTTGAGTGGAGGAGAAAAAACAAGCTGTGCATTATCATATCGGTTAAGCCTTAACCAAGTTATCAATGATCTGCTTGGGACTGTGAAAACAAAGGATCTTATTATCTTGGATGAGCCAACTGATGGGTTTTCTACAGAGCAGCTCGACAAGATTAGAGACTTGCTACAACAGATACAGATGAAGCAGATTATCATAGTAAGTCATGAGAAAAAAATTGAAAGTTTTGTGGATCATGTTGTCCAAGTAAGAAAACAAGATCATGTAAGTGAGGTATTTGTTAGTGGTTAATTTTATCTGAGTTATCTCTATTATCTGTATTATCTCTTGATATTCCTTAGGTAAAGAAAGCTTAGATAGCCGAAAACAAATTCATAGATATAGAGAAATAGTCTATTAATCGTGGGTACCACAGCAGATATTGCCAGAGGGATTCCAAAGAGCCCAAAGGTTCCAATCATAACTGCTTCTACAATACCAACACCTCCAGGGGTAAACATGATAAAATTTGCTAATTGACTTACGCTGAGGACAATAATCACAGGTATGAATCCTATATTGACATCTACAGCAAGAAACAGGATCATTAATTGTAGTGCGTAAACTGTCCAGATAAGGATATCATAGAGGAACGCTTTTATGAGGAGTCTTGTATTTTTTAGATAATGATCCATCTCTCTATAAAATATTTTTACCTCTCCTACAAAAAAGGATTTCATGGTATTATAGTTTTTGAAATTTTTCTTTAGCTTGTTGAAGATATGCACATGATATAAATGTGGAAAGATCTTATTTGCGAATTTAATTTTCACATCAATCTTTACAAATCCTAATGCTATGAAAAGTAGAAAAGCAATCACTAGAACTACTGAAATTACTAGAAGTGCAATCATATGGGAAGGGACTTTGATGGATATAAGGTAGACAAGCGAAGAGAGCAGGACAATGCTGTGGAAAACTGCATTTGTACAAAATTCAAAAATGGATGTGGAAAGATTCTGAGCAAAGCTTTTTTTATTAATTTTTGAGAGATGATATGCTCTATAAGGCTGGCCTCCGCAGGTTGCTCCTGGTGTAAGCTGATTGAACATCCCTCCTGCAAAGTATATTGGTACGAGTTGGATAAAATCTACATCTTTGACAGTATGTATAATCGTTTTCCACTTCAGTATATGTAATGAATAAATTACGCCATAGAGAAGGAATACAATGACAAAATAGATGCCTGGAATGCTCTTGATGGCTAGTCTTATTTCGTGGATTCCTATCCCTTTTAGTACTATATAGAATACCAATAAACCAATTCCTATAGAGATCAGGTTTTTCATAACAAATTTCCAGAATCCACCTTCTATTTTCTTGATCTCTTTTTTATGGTGTTGCATAAAGGCTTTTTGGAATGTTTTGGTATATAAACGTTAATGTAAAATGTTAATTTTATACTATATATCGGACCACAGAAAACCTTATATACTAGTATTTGTCGTATCTGTAGCATGAAAAAAGAGGTGCGAACGTTCTTACTTATTTTAGTAGCTATTCTTATTGTAGCTGTGGTTGTTAAGAATCCTGTTACCTCAAGAGATAAGTTTCTTGAACCAACTGTTGAAGAACCATCTCCTATTTTAGATAGTCAGGTGTCTAGAGAGATATCTGATGAAGATGGTGTGGCAGAGGCTTCTGAAGCAAATCCATTGGATGTAGTTCCAGATGATGTTAAGGAATTAGTTACTGATGTGGTGGAGGAACCAGAATCATTGCCTCAAAGGGTTGTTGTTCAAATCCTACATAATAGATTTGTGCCAGAGGTTGTTACTGTTGAGCCAGGCACAATGGTTGTTTGGATCAATAAGGACAATAGGGTGCACAAGATCTTAACACAGGATCGATCATATATCAGTCCTCGGATTAATCCAGATGGTTCTGATTCTAGTATTTTTAATGTTCCCGGGGAGTATGTCTACATTGATGCAATGCTTAATTATATGCAAGGAACAGTTATTGTAACAGGCGATGCTGATAGTTTCTCTGCTATAACTGGAGGAGTTGTCTTTAGTGTTAAGAAGTTCTTTAGGACTTTGTTTAGGAAGAATTAGGTCTCATATTTTTGCTCAAGCTAATAACAGGTTTTAGATTATCAAAATCTGGTACAAAACTCCTATCTCTGCCATCAATAACATAAACCTTTTCTTTTTCTATTGTATCTGGTCTGTTTCTTGGGTTCACTTCGATCCCATTTGCTGCTCTGATATAAGATAGCAGTTCTTGATCATCCTCCCCATAGGTGTCTCCTCCAGTCCCAAATCTTCTGAATAAAGCATAGAATCCTTCTCCTTTGTTTGGAGTTACTTGTCGAAATGGACGAATTCTACCATTCCAGTAGACTAAAAGATTGTTTTTACCATCGATTAATATTTGTCCTTGATCATATGGGCTAGCTATTTCAACAATTTCTATCTCATCTGGTCTCTCTCTTGCAGGATCTGATTTTACTATTCTTTTATGAGGGGGATCAGATTGACCATTATCATCAGAAGATAGAGATGCAACAACATCACCTAGAGCTTTTTGGAGGCTAGGATTTTGACTATATTTTTGATTAACAGCTGCTCCTACTGCAATAATGCTTGCCAGGATGAAAGAGGTCATGCTAACGCTATACGCTACTTGGCCTGCCTGACGCCAAATACTCTGTGGAGGGGTAAAATCTGGACGATGCAGGAGCTCTGTTTCATAGAGCCTTCTTGCAAATGCTTTTCTTTCCTGATCTCTTACTTTGTCTACTATCCCTCTTAGAGAGATCCTTCTATGTCCAGCTAGGTAATCTCTAAATCGATCAAATTGGTCTCTCATAAGGTATGAATCTCAAGAATTATTTATAAATCTTTGCTTGGATTGGCATATTCAACTTTGTTGTGTAAGTCCAGGCGCCTCCACAATAGTGAGATTAAATTAAGCTTTTGGCTCTTTTTTTCCTTTTCGGTGCTGGCCTATAACTTGAATTTTTCTTGTCTCCCCGTACCCTGGTAAGGGGAGACAAGAAAAATCAGGTTGTTCAATGTGTGGAGCAAACCAGTAGAAGAAAAAGCTAAGGAGAGAAATGTAGCGGCCGAAACTTGCAACCTCATCAGAGTGGACTTAACCAGTTAAATCATGTTGATTTCTTCTTAACTCTAACAACCTTAATTTTCTTTTTTTTAGAATCAGGATGGGTAATATGGACTAATCTATGCTCTGTTATCTTCTTTTTTTCAGCCCATTTTTTGGCAGCTTCTTCAGATTTAAATGTTTTTGGGCGTTTTTTCCTAGGAGAACGCTTGTTAATAGTTTCTCTCCCTCTTCGCTGCATTAATCTGTTACTCATGGTAGCAAAAATCATCAGGGCATATTTAAACCTATTGGTTTCAGGTATCTAGAAGAAAAAGGCGACAAATTTATATACTAGTATCCCCCGATACGTTACTAGGTGTCAGTGGGAATGAAAAAAAGAGTCTTTTTACTATTGTTTATGTGTGTGCTTATTTCTACAGCAGTACTTGGATTAACATTTGAAACCAGCTTAAAGCCGTTTAAGAATAAGATCTATCTAGATGAAGAGGCAATGTTTATCCTTAATCTAAGAAATGATTTGCCCACAATTGAAAATTTTGTCGTCTATACAACAGAGGTTACATGGTCTTTGAATTCTGAACCAGCTTCTGACAGAAATCCTAAACTTTATCCTGAGTCATCTAGGCAGATTGAGTTAGAATTAAAGCCAACATCCTATATCACTCCTGGGACATATAGTGTTCCTATCTCAATAAAAAATGCTGAAACAAATGAGCTGCGTGTTTTAACAGCTAATGTTGAGATTGTATCAGATGAATTGCCTAATGTTAACTATCTTCCAGGCTTGCGTTCTACTGTTCACATTGATAATGAGGTTGATCCTAGAGGAGAGGTTCCCATTAAGGTAGATGTTATTAATCAGAATCCTTTGAATATCACTGAGTTAACAGTTGTTTTGAGAAGCAATCTCATCAATAAGGAATACTCAACAAGCCTATCTCCATTAGAGACAAAGACTATTAATTTTAATGTAATGCTTGATCCGTTAACAATTCCTCAAGAGGATATTCTCTATACAACCATCAAGATATCAAACTATAATTTTGAGCCGCAGCCGAATGCATACAATATTATTGCTTATGGAGATATTAAATCCACTAAAGAATTAAGAAGGGGATTCTTAAAGACAGAACATGCAATTCTTATAGAAAATACTGGAAATGAACGCAATTCAGATAAGATTAGGGAGCGATTAGGCTTAGTAAGAGGGTTGTTTTCTTCCACTAAGCCGAGGGCTCAAAAAGTCATGTTTGATAATGAAAGGCATGTCCAATGGTCTGTTACCCTAGAAGCTGGAAGTAGTGCTGAGGTTGTTTTGGTAACTAATTATCAATATCTCTTTATTACGCTTGTCTTGATTGTTTTGATTATTGTATCTTATTTTTCCTACAGAAGTCCTATTATTGTAAAGAAATCTGCAATTATTATTGGAAGGAAGCACGGAGGAATAAGTGATTTGAGTGTTAGGATGGCTATTATTAACAGGAGCAAATACAATGTCCTGGATTTACTGATTACAGACAAGCTGCCTAGCCTTGTTGATTTGCATAAAGACTTTGAGGAAGGAACTTTGAGGCCAAGTTCGATATTAAAGCATGATAAAAAAGGAACAATTATGAAGTGGCAGATTAGAACTCTGGAGCCTGGTGAGGAGAGGATCATCCATTATAAAGTCAAGACAAGACTAAGTATTCTTGGAAGCTTAAGCTTGCCAATAACAGTTGTTAAATTTAAGAGAGAGGGCAAAAAAGCGAGAGTTGTTGGTAGTAATAGGTTGATTATAAGGGCTTAGGGTTATTTAAAATAGCCATTCTCCTGCAATGTTTCTACAGCCTCTTTTACATTTCCCTCAGCAAGTTCTATCCTTAATCCATCTGATTTTTTTGGATTACCTCTTGCATCACAAAGTATGATGCTATGTAGGGCTTGTTTTCTGGATGTTAGACTTCTTTGGCCACCATACAGGCTTGTTGTGATTTCTTTATATGCTCTTCCATCAACAAGGAGAAATGCAACACTGCCTGGTCCAAGATACCTCATAATCTGGTTCTTTGGATGAAGGTTTCTTATCATGGGGTCTGCATGAATTACCTCTTCTGGATTAAATGGGGTCTCTTTTGCAGACTGGTGATATGCTCTAGGTCCTGGGAACACTTTTGTATCAACATGGTCTTGTCCATTTTCTACACAAGTTCTTAGGAATGTCTCAATCCCTCCAAAATTATCACCTTCCTTATCGACTACTGTTCTAGCCAGAAGATAATCTGGAATCTCCATAGCAAATGATTTTATACCATTTGAGAGTGCATTGAGTGTCATCTCATTATGATTATGGCCTTCTGGTGCTACCCTTGTTATGTCATACGCTACAATCGTGATCATAATAAATGGGATTTTCATAGGGTATAAAAACTTATCTGAAATTTAGGTTTAAAAATAGGGATGGTTGAGGGTAATTTGTATGATAAGAGTATATTTGTAAAACTTTTTAAAGACTCAATTATTCTTCTTAGTATATGCACACAACACACTATGATCCTGAGCTAGCAACAATACTTAAAAGTAATAATGGGGATAGTCCTACTGTTCTAAACAGAAATTTTAATGAATGGCAGCATGTTGTTAGACCAGGTTTATTATACTGCAAAAGGGAAACCAATAAGTCTTACACTGAATGGCCAGATAGGCCTTTATTTACAGCAGCACAGGAGCATGTTGAGAGATTTTGTCAACCGATTAAGGCTGACAAAGTTATGTTTTTAGTCCACCCAATCTATACTCAGTTGAGTAGGATGGCTAGCTTAGCATCTCTTCCTGTTGAAGAGGAGGCCAGAAAGAATCTCGAGGCTGTTCTTGGCTTTCTTGAGAAGAGATACTCTCCAGATAAGCTAGGTATTGTTGTAGTGGAGTCATTACATCACTATGCAGCTGCAACAAGTTTATTATTAGAAAGGAGACGAATCCATGATGTTATTTTCACACAGTATCATAGTGGTGCAGTTGTTGATCCCAGTAATATATGGGACTATAAAAGTCGGACTATGTTTTTTGCAGGAGGATATAATGGTCGGTGTCTCAAATCTGCATTGAAAAAGGGGATTGATGTTGCTGAAGATGGGTCTATGGTTTTTGCTGTCAAGGATCTTATAATTAATGATCCACAACCCAAGGGTAAGGACCCTGCTACTACGTTAAAGCCAGAAAGGATAATGCTGTCAGATGGGGAATCATTGCCAGATAAGCGGGTTATCACATTAGAACAGGCTCTTAAGATGTGTGATTTAGGCCCTGTTGATGCAGGAGAAGATCATGTTGCCCAAACTGTTGATGAACACTGGGAGCAGAAGGTGTTTGACTTCTATGGGGTAAGAAATACTTGATTCACAGCCCTAAAACTTTATCTATCTCTTTAGCAATCTCTTTTAGATCTTCGGTTGTTCTTTGAATATCTTTTTGTAATTCATTGATTAAGACTTCAAGGTTTTCAACCCTTAGAAGGTATTTTCCATTTTCATGGACAACAATTCCAGCTCCCATGAGCTTGTTCATATGGTGCATGACAGTCCCTCTGCTTAGCTTGAGCTTATTAGCTAATTCATCAGAGGATAATGGGTCTTTTTTCTTTGAAGATTTTAAAAGCTCGATAAATATGCGAAAGCATGATTTGTCTTTATCTCTAAGATTGAATAATCCAAGAGAGCTTCCTAGCCATTGGAGCTGTTCATTAATGTCATGGACAACTGGTCTTCTTGACTTTATTATAGTAATACGCTGGAATTTGCCGAATATCATATTTGATGTAAAGAGTAGTGGATTTATTAATATTGCGTTTTTGAAATAAAATAATGAATTTTGCTAAAATTTAAAAAGGGAGGCTTATTATCCTATCTATGCCAGATGCAACTATGCCTGTTAATAATATTGTGGATTATATGCGCTTAATTGGAATCTTTGAGGGTAATCCTGTAGATGAATTAAGAGTAATAATGAATCAGGAGGAAGTTCCTGTTCTAAAACAAGTTGATTTGCACCAGACGCATTTTGATGCTTTAGAGAATAAATTGTCTCGAACTTCTGGGAATGATGTCTTGGATGATCTTAGAAAGAATATACCTAATGATGCTGTTATTATTGAATTTGGGACTCATTTTGGGATGTATGGCTCTTATATTGCTGAGGGAAAGCCTCGTGTACAGGTTATTGCAGTGCAGATGCCGATACCTGACCATCTAACTCGAAGAGTCCCTGAGTTTTTGTTTAAGGAGCCAGTGAACATTAAGAGAAGAGTCTTAAGAGATGGAGTAGGTTTTCTAACTGAAAATTGGGCTGATATGGAGAAGTATGAGGTTATTACTAGATTATATAACCAGAATGGATTGCGAAATATTAGTTATCATACTATGAGGATTGATCCAGCAGAGCTTAAAAAAGGAATACTTCCCCATTTTCTTGAGGAGGTTGGAAATCGGCCAACCTATATTATTAGTTTTGATGCTGAAAAGCAGTGGCCTTTTGTTTTGGCTAGATTATATAAAACAATGCAATCCAAAGGGCTGGATGTTTCTATGGCAGATCAGGGAAGAACAGATCCAATAAACTTTTCCTGGGATGTTGTTGACTGCTATCTTGAACTTACTGGAACTGATAGAACTAACTTTTTCAAGTGTGCTCAGGATGATTCTAGTGTTAATCATCCTGGTGAGTGGGACCTACCAGAGGGATCTGAACATGGTAGAGACATACATGGTTTTCCTAGAATTGGGAGGGCAATTAAACTGGGAATGGCAGATGCCTTAGCTAAGTATGTGCAAGGAGGGGTTATGAAAAATACAAATCCTAATCAAAGGAAGTGGGCAGATCCTACTTACTTTGTCAGGGCAAGGGGATTATAGACTTTCTAGTGTAAAGATTTAAAAACAAAGATAAAATTCCATTCTTATGTTAGACACGATTGGGATTGAATCCATGGAGCAGGTTCGGGAGATCTATTTGGGCATGGTTGCATTAGAGCAGGCTCAGAGAAACGCTAAAAAGTTGTTTAATAAGAAGTATCTAAGAAAAGCTCTCTCTTGGATTGACCAGATAGCAGAGCGAGAAAAAGGTAAGGGAAAGTATGGTGATTTTGGTGTCAAGACTGCACAACGATTTGCCCGTTTTAAAATCATGTGTGCTAAAAACAATGGTGATGCCAGAGCAGAGATATCACACTTGCTTGATGGAAATCCTGGTCTTCGTTATTTTGATGATATACTCCGGAGAGTTCAATTAGATTATACAAAGGCTAGTTTAGGAGCAGAATCTTTGCTAACTCCTAGACAGATAGATAAAATGGTTTTTTCTCAATTTTGTACTAATAGTCACCGAGGAGAATCCTATCTTGCTGACGGAGCAATTGCCATTGGCCATTTTATGGGGGATTTTTTCGGTTATGATGTTAGTTTGATCTATAAAACAGGAAGTGCTAAATTTGAGATTCATGGTTTGGTACCAGAAGCTATTTCTACAGGGGTGGGTGGCTTCTCAATGAGAAATTATAATATGCATAGTACTATTGAAGGTTTAGAGGAGGAAGTAACAGAATCTTTTAGGATAGCTGCTGGTATGACTGGACATCAAGACTTTAATAGGCTCTCAATCTTTACAACTGAGAATGAGAATCTTGAGGTATATATTAAGGCTCGTTGGTTGGTTGATCAGATGGGTAAAAAGATGAAGAAGAAGGTTTTCGCTGGTGCTTCTGATCAGAGGGGAAAAGAATATTAGGAACAGCATAGAAACACTTAAATATCTTTATTCTTAAGATTTAGATATGAAAATAGGTGTTTTTGGAGCTGAGCAGTGGGATAAGAGTTTTTTTCCCAAGGCATTGAAATCTGATAAGTTATCTATCACTAATAAGTCATTGGATGAGGATTCTGTAAAAGACTTTAAGGATATTGAGATTGCCTGTGTTTTTGTTGGGTCAAAGGTAACTGCAAAGGTTATCAAATCTCTGCCAAAATTAAAATTCATTGCAACAAGATCAACAGGCTTTGACCATGTTGATTTGAAGGCAGCATCTAAAAGAAAGATTAAGGTAGCTAATGTTCCGTTTTACGGAGAGAATACTGTTGCAGAGCATGCCTTTGCATTGCTGCTAAACCTTTCAAAAAATGTTCATAAATCTTATATTAAAACCTTAGCTGATGATTATTCCTGGGATGGCTTGATGGGATTTGATTTGAAAGGAAAAACCTTGGGTGTTTTAGGCGCTGGCCACATTGGGATGCACCTTATACGCATGGCAAGAGGCTTTGGGATGAATGTCCTGGCCTATGACTTGTTTCGTAATGATTTTTTAGCTGATATTTTGTCATTTGAATATTCTGATGATATTGAATACGTGCTTAAGCGTGCTGATATTGTATCTCTCCATATGCCTTCTCTTTCTTCAACTAAACATATTATTAATAAAAAAAGAATCTCTTTGATGAAAAGAGGTGCAATTATCATAAATACTGCTAGGGGTGATCTCATTGATACCAATGCACTCTATGCTGCCTTAAAATCAGGCCATCTTGGAGGTGCTGGTTTAGATGTTATTGAAGGAGAGGATCTGATTAAGGAAGAACCTGAAAAATTGAATAAGGAAAGCAGGGCGAGATTAAGGTTATTGCACAAGGATCACAAAATATTTCACCTTCCTAATGTTGTTTTTACCCCTCATATTGCGTTTTTTTCTAAGGAAGCTTTAGAAAGAATAATGCAGACTACTGTTGATAATATTGCTGCGTTTAAAGCTGGAAAAGATAGTGGTAATGAGGTTAGTGCGAAGTAGATCTCTTCTTATGGCTTTTTTGTAATGACTTTTGTTTGTAATGGCCCTTTTTTATAATGAGCATATGTTAGATTTATATACTTAAATAGCTATAATATACTAACTACATATTATTTTTTTAATCCCAATTGAGTAGTGAAAAAGTAAAACTTTTTAAATAAACCCTCATTTACCAGTATGTAAGGTATATTGATTAGTTTATAGACTCAAAATACCTCAACTACAAAATGGAACTATCAGATTTATTTTTCGGAGTAATGGGTAAGGCAATTGATCTAGGCCAGAGAGCTACTCGTACAGGAATGTATGCTTCAGCTGATAGTGTTGTGAATAGTGGAATGTATTCTCCATTGAATCATGCAATGAAGAAGAGTGCTCTCTACTTAGCAGTTACTGTGTCTTTATTTACTATGAGTTGTAATCCTGGGCATGGTCCATCAAATCAAAAACTTCCTCATCAACAAATTAAGCAGATACATCCGTATGAACATCCTAATGAAGCATCTCCTGGTAGTGAGAGTCAACCTGGTGATGAAAATCTTGATCAAAAGAATAAACCTGGTCAGGAAAATAATAAAAACAATGATAAGCCTGGTAGTCCAGGACCTCTTCCTGGGATTGAGCAACCACCTAGGATTATGGATTATGCTTAAATTAGTTAATTGTTTTCTAGTCTAGGAGAAGGATCACTAGGCCTTGGATTTTCTTCGCATTTCTGATTCATAAGTCTACTAATCTCTCTTGACTCCTGAGATACTGATAGTTTTGAATCATCATAGTTATCTCTGAGCTCTTGGTAGACTTCAAACGAAAGATGCTTCTCAGGATTAGGTATTCCTCTAAATCCTTGTTCATAAGATGTAATTGCTTGAGTCTTTGCTATGAATCTTTCTCTTAATGGTACATCTTTCATTTCTGATAATCTTAGATATGCCTCTGCAGCTGCAAGATTAGATTCGCTATCATTCTTTCCTGAATCAATAGCTTCCTCATAACAACTAATAGCTTTTTGTACTTCGCTTGAATCATTAGTGAGAATTCCTCTTTCATAGTGGATTAGTCCTTCTGTGTAGAGTTTATTCCCTTTTCTTTTACCGAGGAACATGCTTGGAAGCATTGCCTCTGCACTATCCAAAATAAAGGTTGCTAAGATTTCTCTTTGAGAATTTCCTTGGTGATATACTCTCTTTCTTTTATGTACAGGCATTGCAGCCTTTGCGTGGCTCCATGCTTCTATAATATATTGGGCAGCAAAAATATTAGCTGTTTTTCCATCATATCCTTCGTCTACCATCTGTTGATAGAGATGATCTCTCATCATAGTAGGAGTAACATCTTCTTCATCCATTCCTAGTTCGACTGCACTTTCTAAGTCTGCAAGTCTGCTTTGATTTGCTCTTAGAGCTGATTTAGCACCATCTAATCCTTTTTGAAGAAAATCATTCCAAACTTCATGCATTCCTTTTCTTGCGAATTTTCTCTGCATTCTATTTGATTGATTATCATAAATATTTACTATTTTTTGTAATATTTTTTCCATTGTTTTCACCTTCATGGTAACTTTATAAAACAATGAATAGGGATTTAACATATCAAATTATTCCATAAGAAACATATGTTTTTGGTTCTAGAAATGTATCCTCCTATTCATTAAACAAATCTTTATAAAAACTAAGGGGTTTTCTAAGTTTATGGGTAAAGAATATGATCTTTTATTGAAAGGGGGCACACTTATTGATCCTGGATCTGAGACTTATGGCCAAAAGGATCTAGCTATCAAACAAGGGAGGATTGCTTCTGTAAGGACATATATCTCTGAGAATCATGCTTATAAAGTGATTGATGTGTCTGGATTACATGTTATGCCTGGTTTAATTGATCTCCATGTTCATTGTTACCCTCCCTCTCCTTGGACTGGGGATGGATTTGTGGAAGATGCATTTTGTTCACAGACAGGGGTTACTTATGCTGTGGATGCAGGTACTACAGGTGCAGGTAATTTTGAATTGTTCCGTGATAATTTTATTATTCCATCTACAACTAGATTAAAAGCATACGTCCATATTGCTAATGTTGGACTCTCAGGACCTGAAAAACATGGTGAGTCAATGGATTTAAAGCATCTGGATCCCGAGGCTACAGCTGCGATGATTCTTGCTAATCCTGATTATACAATAGGGGTAAAGGTTCGTCAGGCAGAGTTACAAGTGGGGGATAGTGGCTTAGAGCCTTTAAGATTGGCAATAAGGGCAGCAGAGATTGCTAATTGTCATGTTATGGTTCACATAGGAGGGGGGACAGACCTTGAAGAGGCATTGGACATGCTTAGGCCTGGTGATGTTGTAACTCATTGTTGTCATGGTGGTGAACCAAATATCATCTATGAGGGTCATAAGGTTAGAAGGTCTGTTCAAAATGCTTATGCTAGAGAGGTTATTTTTGATCTTGGGCATGGCGGAGGAAGTTTTAACTTTGATGTTGCTGAGCGTGCGATTGGAGAAGGTTATCCTCCTCATACTGTTAGTTCTGACTTACATTCTTCTAGTTATCATATTACTGTTAAGTCCTTGTTAGAGGCCATGGCAAAATGCATGGCAGTTGGGATGAGTTTGAATGATGTGGTTAGGGCAACTACTATTAATGCTGCAGAGGTTATTGGTGATGGGGAGGAATTTGGTGATCTTTCTAATAGGGCAATAGCAGATATTACTGTGTTAGAAGTTGTAGATGGCAAACATGTATTTTCTGATGTAAGTGGGAATGAGAGAATGGGTGAGTTTAACTTAGATCCTAGACATACAATACAGCAAGGAAAAGTTATCTGGTCCCATCCTAAGAACTCTGAGGAATAGTATTCTTTTCGCTATCAGAACTATTGTAATTAAACCTACCTAATCAGTTTTTCTATAACTCTTTGCTTTATAACCTGCTAGGGTATCACTTCTTTGATGAACCTGGAGAATTGTTTCCATGCTTACAGTTGGTATGCCCTCTGGGTCTAGTCTAGATTCTATGAATTGTTGGAGTGGATTTTCCACTGCGACAGTAGTGTAGTCTTGTAGTGCCTCTCTGGCCTTACGAACCCTTTCTGGGGTTCCTGGGTTAATTGGCTCATTAAGATCTTGTGGTAGACCTCCTCGAAAGTCTCCTGCTGCATCTTCCAGACTATAATCAGGATCATCTCCCATATAGGTAATGAGGTTAGTATTATCCTCAGTAATGCGGATGCCCCATAGTGCATTGCCAAATTTCATCCCTCTAAATCTTGAGCCATGCATAAGTGTTATTGTGCAACGCTTTGTATCATTCTCATGACTAGATTTACAGTCTTCTCCCCTATGGGCTAGGTCGCCTGAAATTACTGAACGATCTTTTCCATCTAGGACCTCTGCATTTTGGAAGTCATAGCAGGATGGGAACAAGCTGCCCACATGAGCTGCAAAATCAGGGATAACTTTTTCTGTGCCTGTGCTAGAGAGTAGATAATGAATATTATTTGTTTTCCGAAAGCTACTATCTATATGCATATTTTGGTGGAGTAGTAATCCTAATTGGTAGATTGGAAGGTGTTCGTCAAACAACTGTGAACCTTTCCAATCACCACAGAATGCAGGGACTATTGTCTTACCAGTGGCTTTTCTGCTTGGTGTCCAGATTGGTTTTTCAACTCCTGTTCTGATTTCTCGTTCTAGGGATGCGTTTCCATAGTGTAGATGGTGATCATATCTGTCAGCTTCTTCACTGCCTTTAGAGGTGATGAAGACAACGTCTGGTGTGAACTCTTCCAAGGCCTCCTCAAATTCTTCCTGGTTTCCAATCTGGGCACCACCTATTTCAACATTTTTATACTGTCCCCTAAATGTTTCAGCTGATCCCCTGGCTTGTTTCAGATCTGTCCTGCTGATAATTACTCTACCAACGTCATAGTGCCTACCAATCTCATTAAGAATCCTTACATAGAACCTAGCAAAGCTATTTTCGTTTGCACCAACAATAAGAACTGTTTTACCTGGCATATCAGGTTACAAATTACGTGCATTATTTAAATTTATGGCTTGGATGGCATGGTTTCTTTCACTTTGCAGAACTGATAGTCCACCTAATTTTTCTTATCTCCCCTTACCTAGGTACGGGGAGATAAGAAAAATTAGTCTGTTCAATGTGTGTGGCAATACAGAAGGAGGCCTGTCAAACCAGAGCTTGAGCTAGCTTATGCAATATTATTTATTTACAATATAGAAACTAATTATGGTGTTTTGAGTTTTCCAACTGGGTTTTATAAATCAATAGAAACATTTAAATATGATCTAGTTTACCTAAATGTATATTGGTTGATTTAAGGTCAACTAAAGAACTTCAAAAAGGGTGCTGGAGGGAAAAATGAGAGATATGTTTGAGGAAATGGAACAGGTGAGAAGGGAAATGGAGAGCATTTTGGGGAATGTATTTGGACATTCTGGAAATCAACTTCTAAAGCACCCTAAGAGTAAATTAGTTAGTTGTGGAGCAAGAAATGCTTTTTCAGACTTAAAAGAGACTGATACAAGTGTGAATGCCAGCTTTGAAATGCCTGGTGTTGACAAAAAGGATATTGAGGTTAATGTTAAGGAAGGTCTTATTGAGGTAAAGGCTTTTAAAAATGCCGAGGTTCAACAAGTGAAAAAGGATAAGTGTGAGAGTTCTTCTTGCAGATCTATTCGATTCTATAAAGCGTTGCAGTTACCCTGTAAGGTAGATCCTGATAAGGTTAGTGCATCGTATAAGGATGGAATTTTGCTGGTTGAGATGCCTAAAATGGAGATCCAAAAACACAAAAAAATAGAGATTCAGTAGAAATCTTTATTAAATCATATTAATTGCAAACCCTAGGTTTCAAGCACCTCTTTTTCCTGGGGTTTGCGATTTTTTTTATTAACAATGGAGATTACAATGGTAGCAAAAAAGAAAACAATAACAAAAAAAGATCTAAAAGATCCAAAAGACCAAAAAATTGATGATCTTACAGATACATTGCAAAGACTCCAGGCTGATTTTGAGAATTATAAAAAAGTTATTGACAAGGACAATGAGCGTTTTAAGGCTAGCATGGAAGCTGGTTTTATTCAGGAGATTCTTCCAATCATAGATCACTTTCAACTTGCGCTTGAGCAGGATCAATCAAAACCGGATTTTATCAAAGGGGTTGAGATGATTTACTCTCAACTTTTTACTATCCTGGAACAGAAAGGTTTAAGACCTATTGAGGCTATGGGTAAGGAATTCGATCCCTATAAGCATGAGGTTTTGCTTCAAGAAGAATCTGAAAAGGATAACATTGTTTTAGAGGAATTGCAAAAGGGTTATATGTTAGGAGATAAGGTTTTACGATTATCAAAAGTAAAAATTGGTAAGAAAAAAGATGGTTCAGGTAAAGGACGTGTGGATAAAAAAGTCCACAGAGCAGAAAAAGATTCTTGAGATTGCTCCTGCTTGTGCGTGCGATGCATGCTCA
>Ga0187833_10002664_pt1 | contig 18888 bp, 15 predicted proteins | sample ETNtaG_37_FD_167968 | JGI IMG/M metagenome (GOLD analysis project Ga0187833, IMG submission 167968) | Marine microbial and viral communities from oxygen minimum zone, Eastern Pacific Ocean - ETNP2014_SV_400_PacBio MetaG (Illumina Assembly) | ecosystem: Environmental > Aquatic > Marine > Hypoxic...
GTATAGTGTATCTCAATCGTGTGATATCACCACCCTCTAATAAAATATCCTTTAATTTTATCATATTACCCATCTTACTTTGCCTTCAACGTTGAGTGTTTCTTAATTAATTTATATAAATCTGTAAGGAATTTTGATTTTCCCATTGTGTTATTATTATCACCTAACAATGTTAAAAGTGATTTCGATCTACTAACTACCAATTTATGGTCAAATGAAATAAATCCTTCATTCAAGATTTCTTCGTCTAATATTTTTTTTAGTTTTATATCTTTCATACTACTTCTCGATTTCTTGTATAGTTCGTACTATGTTTATTAAACGTTCTTTGATAGTTCTTATATGTTTATTGGTTCGTTTCCAATAACCATCTGTTTCTAACTCATTTATATTTTTTATCTGGTTGTACCAACGGAAGAATGTTTCTACCTCTTTTAATTGATATTTCAATTCCTTTAAACCCATAGCCAATTTCTTATGGCCATGCATTGAATCATCATTTTTCAATTCTAACCAACGATTTGTACGTTTTTTTGGTGCCTGTTCTTTTACTCGTTTGGATTCTTGTAATCCTACTTGTTTTCTTATTTTTTTATAATCAGTTTTACTATGCTTTTTAAGATATAATGATTTTAATTTTTCTATTGAGTAGATTGTTAAGTCATTCAATGTTTTATTCCATTTGTCCGGACTAATTTCTTTTTTTGTTGAATCGTATCCGTTACTACCTTTTAAATTTGATAATGTATACGTATCATACATAAGAGTAGTTGCCAACTTAGCCTTCAAATGGTCTAACATATTGAACCCAATTTTAACAGGTAGTCCTTCATATCGTAAACTACTAATCTCATCACCAGAGTCATCATCCCATTTAGTTATACTGTAAACTTCTTTGGCTTTGTCTAGTATTTTTTGCATTTTAAGTGCACCTTTTAAATCATAGAAATCCGAATTATGTTTCTCACCATCTTTCAAATAAATTTTAAATGAATATTTGAATTTAGCATCATTACGATATTTACTAACGGGGAATTTTCCCTCGTTAATTGATTCACTCATTGATTTAACAACTGCCGTCATGGTTTTTTTATCTTTTGTTGATGCTTTTTTGAATAAGTGTTTCCATCCTTTACTATTATGATAAACTTTATAACTTGACATGGGATCACTTGTATTCATTAAAAATCCACCATAAGAATCAATCATTTTATCAATTGAACTTAATAGTATCCAATCGGCACCCTCATTGATATTACGAATATCATCATTAACAACGGTATAACCAGCTTGAGTGGCTACTTTTTTGGTTTTATCTTTGGATTTCTTTGAATCATTACCAAAGGCGTTTGGTGTCTGATAACCAGCCACGTTTCCAGTTGCGGTTGATTCCTCTAATTCTTTTTCAACTTCATTGATAATTTCATCAATAAGGTCTTTGTAGTTATTTTTTGACATTACGAATTTCCTTTATTAATTCATATGTCATCATTAATGCCGAAACTTGTCCATCCGTAATAGATTTAGTAATTTTTTGTTTTTTCAATACATTGATCGTTTCACGTAATTTAATCTTCGTGATAACATCAGGTATTTCTTTATGTAATGTGTGTAATTCAATTACCACATTTTTAAGTTCAGATTTGTAATAGTCAACAAAATTGCCCGAATTGTTAACGTTATTAATATACCCACGTAATAATGATTTTTGCTGTTCATTTAAGTTAGTATATGTCTTATTAAATGTTTCAACTAATATCTTATACGTAAGTAATCTAACATCATTATCCTGTTTTGTATATGATTCTAGTAATTTACTTTCACGAGATGTCTTATCTACTTTTTTAGTCGATATATGTTCCACTAACGTATACTTAGCATCGAACGTATCTTTAACACTTAATATGTTATGTTTATTAGCTTCGAATAACTTGTGTATTGATGCTAATAACTTATAATTGGTTATAGGTGATGCAAGAAACTTTGATATCTCAAAAGATTCTTTTATCGTTTTTACCAAATTATACTTCTCGCTTGATAATTTCTCCTCATTTAACGTTTTACGGGCTTTTAATATAGTATCTATGAACTTTTCGGCTCGCTCCTCTGAACCATACTTTTCCTGTAATAATAAATTATATAGTTTTAATTCTTTTGCCAATTGAGTTTTTTTACCAAAGCATTCAGTTACAATTCCTTTGGCAGTTTCACGTGAATTATTGTTTAATATATCTAACGTAATTTGTCTAGTTAGTAGCTCAAATAAAAACCCTGTATTTTTGAATTTACTATGTCGTATCCGTGGATGATTTTTCATATTTTCTTTAGTATTATAAATTCACATTTAAGAAATTCCATTATTTCTGTCTGTCGTTGTGAATCTCGTTCTTTTTGTTTATTGTGATGTGGTTCATAATATTCAATTACAATGTTCTTTTCTTTACTATATCCGTCTATCCAGTAACCAAGTTCTTTTATGTGATATTCACCGCCGTTTTCTGCATGTTGTAAATCGGTTATACCAAGTTCTTTTGCTTTTTGTTCTAGTATTGGTATTGAAGTTGGATTGTAGTTTGGTGACATTTGTCCAACTCGATTTTTTATTCTATTTAGTGCGGAAATCCTTGATTTTTTATTTATTACATCAATTCGTTCATATCCATACTTACCAGTCTGCCACCCCTTACCAGTATTTGCACATTTATTACATTGTCTATTATTATTAAGTGCGTTAACAAAATAATATACAGTTGAATATTTTAATTCAGTTCCACAATTTGGACAATTTCGTATATATGGTTCAGAATGCATACTATATTTAGTAGGTTTTCGTAACCTACTATCGGTATCTTTAGTTAATCCCCTATTCCAAGGTAACCCACCCTTTACAAAACAACCACTGTTGTCGATTTTTTTCATTATGTTATTTCCAATTTATTCGTATAAATAAGCATAATGTAGTGACAACACATGATGTACTACATTAAATTATAATCTCATATATAAATATAAAGTTATAAACTTTAAGTTAATTTTCTAGTTCTTCTATTATGTTAGAATCATCCAACATACTCGTAGTTTCATTAATTTGTGATTTAGCAATTGGTATTCCCTTTGTATATTCTGATGCAACTCGTTCACTTGTACGATGTTTTAGTGCACCTTTTCGTTCTTTATCACCAAGTGGGTCACGTCCATATGGTGAATCATCTTTACCATGTTTACCCGACTCTCGTGGCCTACCACCTTTATCTTTTAATTCAGTTTTAAGTTGTTCCAAACTCTCATCAACATCAGTTGGATCATCTTGTTTTGCGGGGTCATTACCATCTTCTTCGATTTGAGTATGTCTGTATCTATCTTTTAAATCGTTGATTATACTTCCACGTTCTACTTTTTGTTCATCAGCACCCATATTGAATACCTTTTCATATACCCAATCTTTAGATAACATATTCAAATCCTTTGCATCTGTTGCTAACCTAATTTTCTCACCCCACAACTCTAAACGCTCTTGTTCATATATGGTTGATGGGTTTACTAATTGAATACTAAAATCTGTTAAACTTGAGTCTTTAATACCATTTGAATATAGATGAATTATTGCTATTTTAGTTAACTCTGATATAACTGTACGTTGGATTCGTTCAATTGTTCTTGCAAACCGTACATCTTCTGCTGCAAGTGTTGCCTTCCCTGAATTGTGGATTATTACCCCTGCTTTTGTTGCAAAATTATGAAATTTATTAATACGTAAATCAGCGGTATCCTTTTGTTCTGTTAAAAATTCGATTCTATCCACTTTATGATTTAATATAGAATAATTTCGCATGAAATTTGAATTCTGCCTCGCTAATGGCATGTGTTTTAAAATAAAGTCAATTTTTTCTATCCCATTATGCTCAAATATTCTATTTAATGTATTTCGGTCAATATTCAATTTATGTATAACATCTTTAAATGAAGTTGCCGTTAACGCAACTTCAATTACGTGTTCAATAGTAATTTTATTATACTTGGTATTATACCGTTCGTTGGTATTACATTTTTTTGAACAATATTTTTTATTAGAGCTTGGTGTTTTATAGAATCCACTACCACATGTAGGACATACAATATATTTTCCAGTAAAAACACCTTTATTAGATGGGCCGTTTTCTTTTACCCATTGACCCAATTGTTTGCCTGATATATTACCACCCTTTTTACCAGCGATTCTTGTTGATTCGATCCACTTTGGATTGGATGTTCGTTTTTTAATATTTTCAGTTGAATTTAATGTATGTTCAGTTAACTTAGAATGATAATTCCTATGCTCCCAAAATCCCATTGATCCATCAAGATTTTCAGGATTATTATTTAATTTATTAAAATCTTTATGATGTATAACATTAGTTGGTTGTTTAATATTGAATTCATTTGCAACAATATTATGAACTAATTCATATTTTGATGTGGCTGGATTATACACAGTAGTGTATCCATCTTTATACCCTCCATAATTTAAATACAATGGCATCAACGATTGATTTGGTTTTAAATTTTGTGATTCAATCCAATTACCATCTCTAGTCATAAAATTATGATCTGGTGTACAATCTATATACTCACCGTTATCCAAATGAACTCTAACAAGTTGTGCGTTTTTACGAGTCATCCCCGCCCACATAATTTCACCAGGAACTATGTTACCGTCCTTATCAATCGAATATGTATAATTTTGTATTCCATTTTTAAAATCATCAATCAACTCACTTACAGTTTTCACATTACCATCTAATAACGGTATTTCAGTTTCAGGTACTATACATACATTTTCCTCATAACCTAAATATGCTCTTGGAATTTTCAAGGCGGCAAATAATTTATCTTTTAGATAATCAATATCTTCAATAGCCATATATTCTAAACCACCGATATTATCTATCTCCGTACCACTGTCACTACCTCGAACAGGAAGATAAAAATCCTCTGTTAGATTCTGCATATTATATTTAAGATTATAATCACCAGAAGAACTATCCATAAATGGAACTTTTTTCATCTTATTGATAATCTTTTGCATGTAATTATCAACTTCGGTTGGTTTTATATTACCAATATCTATTTTGAATACACGTTTTTCAGGTGCTCTCATAATTCTATGAATTAACATAGCATCTTCCATTAACGACAACTGTTTCCATAAACGTCTACCATTCTCAATCATGGCTTTTCCATATGGTAACCAGTTTGTATCTGATAACAATCTGAAATGTGCTATTTCAAAATTATCATATTCTTGTTTACCGTTTGGATCCATTGTAATTTTAAACTTAACGGCACTAGGATTCTTTGGGTCTGTACGTTCCATTCGTTCAGTATTATATACCGAATGTGGTGTTACATTTACAATACCTTTACCCTCTGCAATTTCCATCCCCAAAAAGAAATCACCATATTTACAATTTTTCACAAACACACCACTATCTAACATAACATCGCCGTTAATATCTTTCCCACAAGTTGCAAAATTATGTCGATCATCCTCACCATTCATACCAACAACAGTCATACAATACACATCAGCTGATTGAGTTATGGTTTCTATTGATTTTACTTTATGGTTTAATATACTTATGGATTGTAATTCTTTAATTTTAGTGTAAATAGAACTACGTGTACACTTTCGTGTATTAATTTTATTAAATTCGGTTATAAATTCAGTATTATCAATTAATTCAGTAACCATTGAATTTAATGTAGTGTTATTATCAATTGTAAATTGTATTTTGTTAATCAAAAACTCACTCCATTTTAATTTCATATTTTCACATGCATTTTTTCTACGGATTGGGTCTTTCCACATCTTTGATTTTAATGTGGATCTGATTTTGTTATGTGACTTATGTTCATTTGAATTATTATATACTTCAAACGGCGTAGGATATATTCCTGACATTTCAATGGACATACGTTCTCGTCGTTCATCAGAGCGTAACCATTTATCAATACCAATCACTCGTTTTTTTGTTATTTCGGGTGTATGTAATAATTCCTTACAATGACTAGCGTGTAATAATTTATGGTCATTCCATGTCATTAATTCCAAATTAGTTGGTGAATTATTATATTTATTAAAATCAGAATGATGGATAGTTCTCTGTTCTTTATTTTTTATTTGTCCTATTTCGTTTGATATGACTCTATGTGTGAATTCATATGAATTTGTCCCATTGTTATAAATTACCTCATAATCTTTTATATTATCATTATTACTTGATTGTAATTTTCTATAAAATGGCATCAAACTATCATTTACATTCAGTTCATCTGCACGTTTAGTTGAACCATTACGTAATATAAATGGATGTTCTGGAGCAGTTTCTATATATGTGTCATCATCGAAATTAACTTTTATAATTTTACCACTTGTGTAGTTTTTATCACACCATACCACTTTACCAGGTACAATATTATTAGTATCATCTTGAACTGAATATACATAAAGTTCTTCATTACTTTTAATTCGTTTAGATAATTCTTCTATTGTAATCGTTTCTCCATTTAATAATGGAATTGCCGTATCATATTTCACCGGCATATTGCGTACCCATGGCCATAAATTGAATTCTACGTTTAATATATCATAGAATAAATTTTGTAATAAGTCTTGTACTTTAGCGTTGTCCGAACGTATTGTCATTACATCACCAAATTCATCTTTTAATGTTGAATTATGTGTATATAGCTTCGAACCATCATTTGCTTCAAGTGCATATATGTGATTATCACCCGCATTTACGATGTCATATACATCTTCAATACCAACTTTTTCAATTGCAATTATTTTATGATTTGAAGTCGTTGCAAATTCATTTAATGTTTTACATCCAGTTGATAAAATAGTACGTCTTAATTTACGCTTACTAATATTTTTATTTTTACAAAATTCACCAATTGTAAATCGTTTATTAGGATTGTAATTTTCATTACAATATATTCTAAATTCAGAAATAAGTTTATGATTTTCTGATAAAATTTTGTTTATCAAAGTTTTTGAGCTATTACATTGATATTCATCGAGTAAATTAGATATATATGTATTCCACACATGTTTATTAACCCCTAATTCTTTTCTAATAATAGATAATATATTTATTACTGGATTTTCTGTTATTCTTGATTTTACATATTTTGTATCAATTTCATCAATACGTAATGAATTATGATCATATCTACCATTAAAAGCACCTGTTACCTTGTATCCTTTTTTATACATTGGATTTGATTTACCAGCATGACCATACTTCTCATTTCGTTCTGATTGTGTTAAACTTGCCATATATTCCTTCATTCTAGTAGAATGGTCAGATGAATGTAGTTTTCCATTTTCTGATTTCCAATATTTTTGTTGTCCTTTTATAAGTTTATCATAGTAATCATTTTTCCGATATGAATCTGAATTTATAGCATTCCACAAGTGTTTATTAAAAGATGCATGTGTTTTATTATGTTCCACCCAGTTCATCCATGATAATGAATTTGGTGAATTATTTAATTTATTAAATGAATTATGATGTAATATTTTAGTATGATTTGATATCAATTTGTTTTTTTGCTCTATCAAAAAATCAACACTATTACCAACAACTCTATGTACAAAATCAAATGTTTTACCATTCCATATCATTTCGTATCCATTCATATTTCTATAATCGGATAATTTAGTTGTTAACGCCAAAACACCATCACCAACTTTTAATTCATCTGTAAACGTTTGTTTACCATTTACTCCTATCCAAATATGATTACTTGTACATTTTATTTTTGTACCATCATCAAATGTTATTTGATATAATTGTTTTTTACCATTATATGCAACTTTATCAGCCTTTACAGGTGTAAATGTATTAGTCTTATCATCTAACCCATATAACCAAATATCAGTTTCATTTGATTCATATAAATCTTTAATAGTTCGTTTTGTACCATCTAAAAGTGGTATTATCGTTTCACCCGCCAAACATTCATCCGCATATATATCAAGTGCTGATGCTATTATCGGATCATTATCCATTGCATCAAAATCACGAAACACCTCTCTACGTACTTGTTGATACGCCATTGATTGTGCACCACCTGCTTGTTCGTAAAAGGAGCTTTGTATTTTTGTATATCTGTCTCGTAATGAAGATAAGTTCGTTTGTTGGCGATGTTCCACATCAGCCACACTACGTTTACCATCTTTATCAATGGTAATTACCGCCGTAGTTTGAAATAGTTTCTTTAAGTCTTTGAAAAACGTTGATTCTGCCATTTTTTATTGTATTTTTAACACATAATACCTTACTGTATAAATATGTTTATTTTTTATTATGATATATTATAATGTTATTTATCCGATCAGCCACTTCAAGTCCTCTTCGGTATCACCAACTTTCATTGTCCACCCCGTGTCAATTTTACCTGCAGTTCCACCATAAAATCCAGATTCAACTGCCACCGATGATATCCCATCAATCGCTTTCATAGTTAAATCAATCCCCTCTTGTCGTAATCTCAATGCGGTATCTCGTACCCATAATCCAATTGATAATGACATAACCAAATCATCATTATAACCTCTCATTGCTTCTGCTTTGTTATTATTCCACACAAATACATCCAATTCGTCTAGCAATCTCGTTGAACGTACCGTGATTGATTTTTCTCTGAAATATGTGTCTAGTTTAGATATAATTAACGGTCGAGTTTTTAATGTTGTTGAAAACCCTGCAATCATTTTTTTATCTTGAGCTCGATATCGGTTATTCATCTGATTTGATGTATCTACATATTTCAAATCCTTACTCATGTAAAATGTATTTTTGTATTCTCTATCTATTATTTGTTGTAATACCGCCCACCCAATATTCGCATTCTCAACTACCAACAATGCTTCATTATAATCTGTTGCAAGTGATACCAAGAAATTACCAAATTCTTTTGTTCCGATTTTACCTTTATATTCTGCTACCTGTGTTGCAGATTCAACCTCTATAACATGACATGCTGAGAAATCGGGCCCATCACCACGAGCAACATCAGCAATGACCATATATGATTTGGAATAATCTGGAAATTCCCATTTCCATAAATTACCATCGAATCCTGTTTTTTCTTGTGGTTCTTGACAAAATGATTCTCGATAAAATTGTAGTAACTCAGGTGCAATTACCGTATCACCTGAACTAACAAAGTCGACATCACATTCTTGAGCCGCCATCTTTCTACCAAGTAATTCTTCTTGTGCATCTCTCCACGATTGGTCTCGTTCTGGATGAACTGACCAATGTAATCTAGTTGGTTCAAATGGTGCTAGACTGTTTTTTGTAGTTCCCGCGTTTATCCATTGTTTATGAAAAAAGTTACCCACACCGTTTGGTGTTGAAAGTATAATTGCATCTCCACCCGTAGATAATGTTGATTGTGATGATACCCAAATTTCATCAATATCATCAATAAATGCCGCCTCATCAAATATCAATAATGATAATGCTTCTGAACGTGCTGCAGTTGGTTTTGATGATATAGCTTTTATCTGCGAACCATTTTTATATCTAAGTGATAGTTTATTATCTTCCTCCGTTGTTTCTTTTAACCAACTTGGTAAAAATTGATTCATCACGCGTACTTTCGTTACCAAGTTTTTAGCGGTATTCTGTGTGGTTGCAATAACCAATACATTGTAATCTTCTTGAAATAACATCTTCCACAAAGCGTATCCAGCAACTAAGGTAGATATACCAGTTTGTCTTGATTTCAATATAATATTATATCGTTTATCTGCTAAACTCTGTAATGTGGTTTCCTGATATGGATATAAATTGAATTGAATCTTACCACGTGTTGGGTGTTGAATCATACAATATTTCTTCATGAAATATATAGGATCCTGACTGCAGCGTTTGTATTCTAATTTTATAATCTCTTTAAGTGTCATATTCTCTATATTTACAATTATCAAAATGCCACCTAGGCATCGTGGCATTTCCACCTACCATACCACAATGTGGACATTTTATTAACTTTTGTTTTTTAAAAAACAACCATTTATATATTTCCTTTAATGTGAACATGTTATCCCCTTAAAAACTATATATGTTATACGTTGCACCTATACCGATTACCGTAACTGGCATTCCATTCGAACCAAATCCAACGGTTGCACTTACACCTAATCCAAATCCTGTAAACCAATGTTTCTTTTTAATTAACTTACGAATATATGGGTTTGTGTTTGGGTCAATTAATACACCCTCTAATGATGCTGCTGTAAATCCTGGATATGGTGAGGTCATATATACTTGTAATTTATTATCAACTACTTTTTGTCCGAATGTCAATTGAATTTGTGTTGTTCGGCTTACCAATTTTGTTCCAATGTTTGTAAATTGAATTGGTTCACCATTAGTAGCATCGTGTGTAGCCTTTACGGTGGTTCTACCAATTAGTTTGTCAAAGTTAGTACTATCATATGAATATACCAATTGCCATGGTACGGAATACATATTATCTGATAATGGTGTGATTGCACCGAATTTAGTTTCTAATTCATTAATGTATTTTTCTAATTCTTCCTCATTCTGTGTTAATCGTATAACAGTTTTGTTTAATGTTACTATTTTACCATCTTGTTTTCTAACCTCATCGAATAAGTCTCTATTTATTTTTTTCAATTCCTTTTCAGATGCTATATATCCCAATATACTAGCTTGTAATTCACCATTCCTTGTCAGTTCATAATTAATATCATCATTTAATGCCAACGCGTTTTGAACGGCGATTACACTTTCTCGTTCGAGTATATTAATATCTGAACATGATTTAGCTATAAATAAAACTGCTATAACAATCATTGCTAATAGAAATAGTCTACTGTTTATAATTTTAAAAATGTTGTTAAATGTATTATTCATGGTTATTTCCTTTATGTTTACAATTATTAAAATGATATCGTTTCATTGCAGATACACCACCCACATGACCACAATAAGGACATGTTGATTTTTTCTGTTTTCTACCCGATAGAGTAATACTTATTTTTTCACGGGTTTCTTCACTCATCGGTGGTCTTGTTTTCCAAGCGTCACGTCGTTTTTTACGAGTTTCGTCACTTATATTTATAGAAGCTATTCTTATTTTTTCACGGGTTTCTTCACTCATCAGCGGTCTATTTTTTGTAGCAATGCTCATTTTTTCACGGGTTTCCTCAGTTATATTACTGGATGCAATTCGGATTTTTTCTTTATGTTCGTTACTTAATGATTTACCAAGTTTAGCCATTTTCATTTTCATACGAGTTTCTAAGCTTGGATTTTTACACGAATCCCCAATTCTTCGTTTGTGTTCATTGGTCATGTTTAACGCATATATTCTTATTTTTTCACGCGTTCCATTACTTACAACTATATTTTCTTTTAATCGTTGATATTCTCTTGCACCAACTTTATAATCCCTACCAAATGCACTTTTCATCGTGGCCATCATTCTAACTGCGTAATGTAATTTATTTTCAGTTGGATATAATTCAGTTAATAATTTGTGACAAATAAAGTGTTCTTTTGCTGTTAATTCTACCAGATTTTCCTTGTCATTATTACCATTCATACAAGTTGGTAATATATGATGCTTTTCTTTATAACCAGTTAGTTTACGAGTTTTAGCCCGTTCTATAATCTGTTTATATATTGTTTCGTATTTCATTTATCCAACCTATCATCCTCGTTAATATCACGTTCAATTAATAAACGTAATCGTTTAGATATTGAGTATCCATTCTGTTTACAGTGCTCTATAAAGTCATCTCGTAGTGTTTCAGTAACACGTATTACTATTTGTTTATTTTTTCCCATAATGTATATTATTTGTTATACATATACATATCAATAAATTATAAATAATGTTCATAGTTTTTCTCCCGTATTATATCAAATACTTCATTTCGTTTATCTTCTAATTCTTTAAGTTCTATCTTAAATTTATCAATTACATCTAACATTTCTACTTTTGCTTCATCAACTGGTTGTGGTAACCGCCACTCTTCAAGTGTACCATCCTCATTCACATAATCATATGATTGTTTTAATCCTTCATACGCTTGTTGTAATTGGTCTATCTTTAACCTACCCTCTATCAACATTTTACCCCAAATTTTATATTCTGAATATTCCTTCCAAATACCAGCGGTACGGATTTCGGTTTCGATGACTGATAGACAGTCCACACAATATCCTGTTTGTTGTATTAGTTTTTTATCAGTTGGTGTTACTGTTGTACGTTTACAATCTGGATTATCACATGTCATTCGAGATGCCAAATAATCTCGTACTTTACATAATACACCAATATTTTTCGATGTTTTTAATGTGTATCCCTCTTTTTTCTCATATCGGTGTGAATCATCTTCCCAGATGTCACCAACTTCACGTGTGTTGGATTTACCATCCCAACCAACTTGTGTGTCTTTTTCGTATTCACCTGTCTTTACCATGTTTGCCAACTTTCTACGGGTTGGATGCATAAATTTGCGATTGAAGTTATTTTGTTTTGTCATTATATTACATTTTCATTGTTATACATTAGGTATATCATATTTACATATATATATGTAAAAATAAAATATGTGGAAATTGGACATAAAAAAAACGAGTCGAAACTCGTTTTTATCGTTTTACTAACTTAGTTCCACCTCGTATTATTAATTTGTGGCCTGGATCGGGACAACCAATATCAATGTATATACCCCATTTAGAACATTTACAATGTTTAGAGTGTGGCCCTTCGTTATTATATAATCGTTTGGTAAATAAATATATTTTTGTAAAAAAAACACAAATGTGTTTCCATAATTTTACCAAATACTCTATTAACTTATCTTTCATAACATATATAAATATAAGAAAATAAACTTTTTACTTATTCCTGGAATTGCCGATGGCATCACCATACGCCGTTGCCAATGGTAATAACTTATTTAACGGTAAATCAATAGAAATTGTGTTAACTTGCATTGTTGGATCAATTATCATAGCTGTTAAATAACGATGATGTCCATCAATAATATAATTATCGCTACTAATTATGTATATACTTTTACTTAGAAATGAACGTGCTGTTTTAACACTATCTCTGCCGATTTTATGTATTGTTTTATCTAAATAAACTTGTTGTTGTATTGGTTTTAATTCACCAACTGCCACTTTATTTTTCTTTACCGAGATTTTATCGTCATCATTGGTTTTTGCACCATCGTTTTGTTTTAATCCAGCCTCTAACCAATTTTCAGCTTGTTTCCCTGTTAATCCCGTTGGAAATGGATTCTTTTCATTTGTAGTTGGTGCATGTGGTTTGGTAATATCTATATAACCGTTTGATAATCTATGTTGAAACATTTTCACATCACCTGAATCAATAGCTGGCATATCTTTACGTTTGGTTTTACCACGTTTGAATTGATTGTGAACGTTTGTATAATTTACATCAAAGTTAGGTAACTCATCTTCAATACGTTTACCAGCGTTAGTTAACATATTAATTGTAAAGTTACGCGCCTTTTCAAGTGAAGTTTTTGCTACTTCTACTTTACCAGCTGCTTTACCAGATTCATGTATAAGTGATTTTAGTCTTATCATTTTAATTTGTATAAATAAATATTAAAAGAATATACCTAAGAGCTGATTGATGCTCGCGAATTTTCCACTTAGCTTCATGATGTGGCCATTGTATGTGAATACGATTCCTTCATTTGGTACAATTTTTTCAACTCCACCAATAGCGTTCAATCTGCGTAATTCCAATTTCAATTTTTCTATCTTTTTCTTATCATTTGAATTACGAACATCAGTTATGGTTTTGGCTATCTTATCTTTCATCTTTCTAATAGCCTCATCAGGATTTACCGTGAGTACCGATTCAGTAAATTCAAGTATATCTGCGCCAACACCTAAGAATATATCTTCGAATTTCATTAAGTTATCTTTTGATAATTTCTTAGTATCAGTACTTTCAACTTTCTTAGCCCATTTTAATGTATCATCATCTGTTATGTTCTTACTATCCAATCTAAATGATTTATCCATGAATGCCCAACGTTTTACTAATCCTTTTTTGGTAGAACTATCAAGTGTAGTTGGTGATTTTTTATCAATGTAATCAGTCCACCATGCTTGGTGATATTCTGCAACCCCGTCTGTATCTTTTAACTTGAATTCTTTTTGAAGTTTAGATATTGCTGATGTGTATTTACTCTTTTTATCGGATAACTTTTGTTTTTTTGGTAATTCAATAACAGGAGGCCCTTGTATCGTATATTTATCTTGTATATCCGAATTAGTTTGTTTAATCATACCTGCTAATATCTTAGCTGCATCTACATTCTGTCCAATGGCATTACCATCCATATCATATTGCATAGTACTATGAAATACCAATAACGGTTGTCCATATGGTATTACGTTTACCGAGTCCGGCCAAATAACCTCTAAATTCATAAATGATTCACCATCATTAAATATCTTGATTCGTTGTTTTTCACTCAATCCATTAATTGCCTTTGTTAAATCAGTCATAGCGAAGTTATAAGCATCGGTTAAACCACCTCTACCTTTGAACTTATCAGATATACCTTTTATATCTAATGCATTTTCACCGCGATTTTTCAAGTGTCCTTTATTACGAGCTGCTATCAATTTACCATCTCTCCATGATACCGCAAGTGCCTGTCCATCTGTGTTATGAATTAGTATTCCATTTGCATAGTAACATGACTGATTAGACACCTTGATGTCATATCTAGTTTGTTCTTTTCGTATTGATTTTATTGATTTAATCCTCATATCTAATCCGTATAAATGTGCAGCTTAATAAATTTTCAATTTTACGCTGTCTGTTAATATCCTTTTTCTTCAATGTACCATCTTTATTAAAATGGTGTTTTTCATCTATTTCAATTGCAACTCGTTTCTCAACATCATACCCATCTAAATAATACCCCAAACCATCTACGTAATACTCACCACCATTTTCAGCATGTTGAAATTCGTATGCATGTTCTTTACCATATTGTTCTATAATCGGTATTGAGCCCGTGTTATAATTTGGAAACAACATCTTATATGCACCTGAACTTCGTATCTTTTCTTTTACTAGTTTATCTTGAAAAACATTATCAACCCCATATCGTTCTTTTACTGTGTTATTTCGTTTATCAAATGTAGTAGTCCCCTTTGATAATGGATTAACCGCACCGTATCGTTCCATGTTAGTTGACTCAATACGTTCTTTATATTTTTCGGTGTAATGTGATTCCTTAACACTACGAACTTTTATATTTAATTTTTTTAACTGTTTATTTATCGCAGCTGATGATGGGTATCCGTGTTCATTTGCTATTTGTAACGCCGATTTACCTTGTACTATATATTCATCATATAAAAAATTATATGTAAAAGTGGTATCCTTCCATTTTTTATATTCATCACATCTAACTAAATGTCCGGTCATTGAATTTTTCCCTTTTTGAACTACATCTTTATTACAATATTTACACTTTTTAATTTCCATGTTACATCTCATTATTTATATATAAATATAACATTAAGGAAAAAACAGACGGTAATTATGTATTTATTTTTAAGTCCATCCCCTCAACAAGATGCCTAGCCTCTATATAATCACCATCAACAAATATTCTATGGTTTGGAGTGACTTCAATAATCTTACCATCATCTAGTTCAATTTGTAACCATTCATCATCTGTATCGTTATTAAGTTTACCAAGTACATCCATATATTCATTAGAGTTGTTTTCTTCATTATAAGATAACACTCTATCGTTTATATCATTGTCAACTAATTCAGCTATTGTCATTTCACCATGATTCTCGGTATTCAGTATACTATCACCTGCAATACATTTTTCCTTTGTTACCTCTAACTCACCATCTAATCCTTTATTAACAATATCCTTTAACTGTCCAAATGTTAAGTTAATATCAGTATCAAACGGGTGATTCATGTGTCCATAAGTTCCGCCGCATTGTAATAATATTCTATCATCCAATGGGTTATTACTACTAATAATGTCGGTTATTAATTCATTTAATGTAATACTATTACTAGTACCCTTACTCTCATTTACTCTACCATTTATTATTTCCAAATTTGTATAATGAGAAATAACATCTATTGGTATGTTATTATCAAATCCACTTTTAATAGAATATTTATGATCTAAATGAAAATCTCTATTTCGCTTCTTTGCATTTTCAATTAAATAAAAATGTTTATTATAATTTACATCAGTTTTTCTACGAACCAACTCTTGATATAATTTAAAAGGGTCTCTATCCTCTGGCCGAGTCCATCCCAATTTATCATATAAACTTTCAACTAATTTTTTATTACCAAAACCATATGTTTTACCTATATTTGATCTAATCTCTTTGAGTTTTGGATTATTTTTATATGATTGAGTTACACCACGTGAAATTTTCTTTCTAAATTCTGGATCTTTATTTCGTTCAATATTATCTAATCGAATATTTCCAGTATTCTTACCCATGCCAGATTCACTTAATTTACGTTTGTGTTCATCACTACTACATATTTTTTTATGTTTTAGTTTTACAGATTCATCTTTCATAGGATTTCTATCACCACTATTTTTAGCAGATTCTGATATTAATGGTAAATCTGGATATTTTACGCGATATTCATCTATAGTCATACCGTGTTTATATTTAAGATGCCTATATTGTATTTGATTAAACCATTTATTACATTCAGCACATTTGACTAATCCAGTTGATTCATTAACGTAGGCACCACCTTCTGTTAGTGGTTTCCTCAATACAAACGATTCTAGTGATTTTTCAATATCATCATATAAATTATCAATAGTATCAGCTGATTCGTTATTCTTTAAGTCAGAAACGTTATCTATTTTAATAATATATTTATTAATATTTGGTATTTTATCTTTTTTCTTAAATGTAATTCGTTCTTCCTGCTCATCATATTCACCTGTTGCATTAAGAAAATCTCTAACATCACTCTCAGATTCATCTTCTAACCAATCATAATCATAACTATTTTCATAATTCCAACCTGGTATATATGCAAACGGATTTATCTTATATCTATTTGATAATTTATTACCATCAATTGTAACTCTATATTCTATTTTAACACCAAAGGAACTGCCCTTTTTATGAAAATTCTTATTCCGTGTAAATGAAACATAATGAAGTCTATGGCCTAGGTAATATTCTTCTGATGTTTTTATTAAATTAGATTTTAATATACCATCTAATCCTTTTTTATCAGTATAATGATAAATAATTCCAACTTGTTTTCCTTCATTTATTATATCAGTTGATTCCGTTAATTGTGTATCAATTGATTTTTTGAATGTTCTAAGTAATTTATCCAAATAATTATCATCTTTTTGTGATCGAACTCTAATAGCTCTTGCACCTTTTTGAGTTATCACTAAATACAACTTACCACCACTTATTACAATATCAAAGAAATCTTTTTGAAATTTCATTGTTTTGTTTAATTCAAGTCCTATACCGACTGTTAATTTAGATGATTCGGTTGGTGATTTTTTTGTTTTAATTCCAAGTGGAATAATAATCTTATTTTTTTCTTTAGGATAATCTTTTAATGTTGCTTCATTTTTCTGTTTAGAGATTTCTATCGCTTGTAGTTGTTTCTTAGCCTTGTCATGTGTATCATGTGTTCCTAATCGTTTACCACCTTTTTCTGGATATACCACGAACTTTCCATCTACTTTTTTAATAATTTCTTTGATTGATATGTTTGGTTTTCCGAAAATGGTTTCTGTTATGGTTTGTCCCGTTTCCAATTTACGAGTATATTGACCTTTATTACCAGTCATCTTCAATTCCGAATTTGGAAATATTGATTGTGCAATCTTTTCAGATTTTATGTAATTTGTACCACTCTTATATAATACATTTTCTAAAGCATCACTCGCTTCTATCCAATAACCACTCGTGTTTAGTAATTTAACTATCTTAGCAATCACTACTTTCTTTGATTTCTGTTCACCATCATGACCAATACCTTGTATCTTTATACCAAATGGTGATTTTCTACCAAAGATAACGGCATCAGCGTCAAATTCACCATCCACATCAATTACATCCCAAAATACACTTCTATTTATGTCTTTCTTACTATTAACATAAGAACCTTTAGTATTTTTATATGCAGTTTGTATCAAATCAATTACATCGCTTGATATTATTAATACATCCTTTTTACTTATCAGATACCAAGTTTTTGATTTCTTTACTATATCTGGTACGAAATTTACACGTTCAATCGTTATCACTTTGTTAGATGTCTTGAAATCTTTTTTTCTCATTATTGTTTTTGCAATAATTTGATTGGTTTGTGTCATAAATGGTATGTTGATATTATGACGTTTATCCTTAACTACCAATTGTTGGTACTTTTCCAAGAATTCTTTGAACTTTTTCTTATATTTTGATAATCGTTTGAAAAATCCAGTTAATTCCGCTACTGATATTTCTTTGCCATTACGTTTATCGTTTAATCTATCGAAAAAATGTTTACCGAACTCAATATCCTCTGGTGATAGTTGTTTCTCAGCGTATTTTTCAATCTTATTTAGGTCTGCTTTGGCCATTTCTGATACTCTAACCATAGTTGCTTTAGTTTTACTCTTATCGGTGTTCTTAACAAACCCAAAGTTCTTATAAAATTTAGTAAGTCGTGATACCGAAGATGCACCATAGTCATTAGATGGTGTCAAATAGATAGGTTTTTTGACTTTATCAGAATATTTTATCAAAATATCCATTACTTTTGTAC
>Ga0187833_10002666_pt1 | contig 18885 bp, 22 predicted proteins | sample ETNtaG_37_FD_167968 | JGI IMG/M metagenome (GOLD analysis project Ga0187833, IMG submission 167968) | Marine microbial and viral communities from oxygen minimum zone, Eastern Pacific Ocean - ETNP2014_SV_400_PacBio MetaG (Illumina Assembly) | ecosystem: Environmental > Aquatic > Marine > Hypoxic...
GCCGCGGACGTGGGATCGATGCTCGATCAATTCACAGGCGAGGCGCGATGAGAATTCCAGCGACGATCGTTTCAATCAAACAAGAGACGCCGACCGTGAAGTCGTTCGAGTTCGATCTCGGCGAAAACAGCCTCGATTTCAAAGCCGGTCAATGGGTCGATTTCTTCGTCCGGATCGACGGCGCAGAGGCCGTGGGCGGGTACTCGATCACGTCCTCGCTGATGCGCCAGTATCGGGTCGGCCTCGCGATCAAACTCGGCGGCGACAACCCGGTTCCGCAATACCTTCACGACCGAGCTCGGGTGGGCGACGAAGTCGAAATGCAGGTCGGCGGGCACGTCTACTACACGAGAGACATGGCTGACTCGATCGTCTTGCTCGCGGGCGGCATCGGCATCACCCCGCTCATGGCGATGATGAGGTGCGTGGACGGGGGCGCTCCCGGCGTCAACGCAACATTGGTCCACAGCGCGCAATCATCGGTTGAGCTTCTGTTTCGCGATGATCTGACTGAGATGGCCGCCCGCAACGACCGCCTGACTTACGCGGCGACGATCACCGGAACCCATGACGCAACGTGGACCGGTCTGATCGGCAGGATCGACAGGCCGATGCTGGAACGAATCGGTGTCGATACCGATGCCCTGTACTTCGTCAGCGGCCCACCCACGATGATCCCGGACATGCGCCGGCTCGTTGCAAGCATGGGCGTGCCAGACGCCCGGATCCGCCACGAGTCGTGGTGGTAGGTCGGGCTGGTGGGCCGCGCACGAGCGTCGGGCGGTTCTGCCGCATCAACCGCCGAGCCGAGGCCATCCATGCCTCTCCATCGATCTCACGCGATCCGATCGGTTCGACGCGTGCCGTTAACCCTTGATCTGGAAATCCCGGGACATCGTCAGGGCATCGTTGCTTTGGCGAGAGACCGGATGTGCGACTACGATCGCTCGGGAGATCTTCTGGCCTTCGCGAAATAGAGGACAACAAATACCATACCGAGCAGTATAAGGGCGACCGTCGTCACACCCGGAACCAATCGTGCAGTCCCTAATTGTAGGGTCTCGGACGCCACGGCAGACGGGCTCGCGTCCGTGTACGTGAGAGTAATGACGTCGGATGCGCCAACTTGAAGTTCGGGAGGGTCGGCGGTGCCGTCGGAGGCTGATGACGAACGACAATGTTGACCCTGAACACGCCTGTGACCGGTCCGGTCTCGTTCAGGGCCACCACTATGCCGGTGGGGTCCGTCTGCGAGGTAACTTTCACGGCTGTGCCGGTGTCGTTGCGGTCAGAACCATGGTAAAGAGCGTAGACGACGCGATTGGCCTGGGTGTTGTTCACATCGATCCGACCGGTAGATCTCGTCACGAAGGTCAGGACCGTCGTCGGCGACGACGTGTTACCGCTGGCGTCGGACAAGAATACATCGTTCGTATTGATTACCGTATCGGTATTTGCGGAGAATCGGCTGGCCAGGCTCATTGGGTTGCCAGCGCTCCCGCTGTCTTTGATAGGAACCGAAGCAAGACCGAAGAACGTAGCTCCGGCCCCACTTGCAAGAATGACCATTTCGGCGCCGCGCAGGTCGGGCAGTTGGACGCCGACCCATTGGCCACGATAACTTTGCTCAAAGTCGCGCCGCCCGCATCGACTGTGAATGGCTTGTTGACCGTCAGTTGTGTCGCGGACCCGACGGATATGACTTGCCGCACCGTTTCGTCGCCGACGAGGACGGTGTCACCGGGTCCGATAACAGTGTCGGATGTGGTCGCCGTGGTGGAGAATGCCGTCCCGGAGCCCGTCACAGTTACAGAACCCGAAACAGTTGAGACGGTTCCTGAGATAGCCGCCATGTCGGTCGGTAAGAGGACGCGTTTGACCGACACGTTCAAGTTAGCGTCGATCACCTCCAGTCCGACCTGATCTCCCCGAACCGCCGAGCTTAGAACGTTTGGTGACGACGCGTCGGCATCATCAATGAAAGCCAGCAATGCATTCGATGTAGGGGAAAGGGTAAACGTCGGGGCAGGAGTGGACGAAGGTCCGGGAGTTGGCGTCGGCTTGGGAGGTGGTGGTGGATCAATTAGTAACGTTCTGGTTGCGGTGGCCTGCGGGGACTCATCGGTATAAGTCAGGGTCACCACGTCGGTTGCATTAACTTGCAGCGCTTTTCGTCGATATCGGTTGCGAAACGCATCGCGGCCGGCAGGCTGGAGACGTCGTGAAGACCGCTGTCCCACTGGCCCGGTGGCCCAAATGAAAGCGCCTGTGGCGCCCTAGATCATCGAGTGGCTCTGGCCGCCGTCAACGACGATGCACGCGCCAGTGATCAAACCGGCCCGGTCGGAACACAGGAACGCGATCAGGTCGCCGAGAGGCTCTGGCCAACCGAATTTGCCCATCGGAAGTTGTGTCGCTATGAACTGCTCCACGACTTCGGGCGGCTGGTTGTTTTGGAACGACTCCCAGGAGCCGCCGGCGTGGGCGATGGACCCGGGCGCGATGCTGTTCACCAAAATGCCGTCCTTGGCCAGCGACATGGCGGTGCTACGAGTCGCGCCGATCAGCGCGGCCTTCGCGGCCATGTATGAGATGTTGCCGCCCGTCTCTCGACCCCATATAGATGCGATGTTGATGATGCGGCCCCAGCTTTGGCCCTGCATGTGCGGTATCACTTCTCGCATTAACTGGTATCCGCCGAACACGTTGAGGTCGAACGTCGCCTTGAAGTCGTCGACGGACGTGCCGGTGATGTCCTCTCGAGAGCGCGTGCCGCCCACGTTGTTGACGAGTATGTCGATCAGCCCCAAACCGGTGACGGCGTTTTTGTGGAGCTCGGCCATGGTTTCGACGTCCGAGACGTCTCCGATGAGTCCGATAGCCTTGACGCCCAGCGCTTCGAGCTCGGCCACCGTCGAGTCCAACGTGTCCTGCGTCCTACCGCAAATCGCAACGTTTACGCCATCCGCTGCCAGCGAGAGGGCCGCTTGCCTGCCGAGCCCTCGGCTCCCGCCAGTGACCAGGGCGGTCTTGCCTGCTATACCCAGGTCCATATCGACTGCCTCCAATGTTTGATTTCGGCCATCAGGGTATCACGGGCGCCAAGGGGGAACAATTTCGCGGCCTTGACTCGGCTCGTCGCCTCACATAATATGCTTCAGTGCGAGCGGGCCGCCTACAGGCACGGATTGCGCAAATCGCCGGAGCAGTGAGCAGCCAGCGCCATATGTACCTCGATCTTCACTCGCATTCAGTCTCATCGGACGATTCCAGAGCTACAGTCGAACAGTATGCCAAGTGGGTCGGCGTTCTACGGGGCAAGGGGTTCCAGATCGACGGCTTTGTGCTGACAGAGCATCGGAAGTTCGACTTCGACCAGGACTATTCAGCGCTATCGGCCGACAGCAACGTCCTTATCCTAAAAGGCTCTGAGCTCGACACTAATTTCGGCCACTTCCTTGTCTACGGGGTGACCGAAAAGCTGACCGATCGCGTGAACTTTTCCGATGTGCACATGGATGGCCTCGAGTTGGTGGCGGCCGCGGCGGACACCGGCGCGGTGGCAATCCCGGCTCACCCTGGCAGGTTCGGAATCGGGCTGTGCGAGTTTGAAGGGGACTACAGCGTTCTTCACGCGGGCGAGCGTTTTAACGGCAGCAACCGTCCGGGCGAACAGGAGAGGGCCGAGGAGTTCTTGTCCGGCCTCAACCTGGCGGGCACCGGCGGCAGCGACGCGCACCTGGTCAGCGCCATCGGCAAATGCATGACTCGGTTCGAAGGATCGATATCGGATGAAACCGAACTGGTGCGGGAGATAAAAGGCGGCGCCTTCTCTCCCGTTTGGCTCGACGACACACAACAGGGGTAACAATGACCAACGAAGATCCTGATCTGAAGTTCGACCGCAGCCTGCTGGGCGCGGAACAGGACATGGGCTCAGTGCAAGTGACGCGCGAAATGATCGTGCGCTTTGCACGGTCTACAGGCGAAACCAATCCAATCTACTTTGACGACGAAGCCGGCAAGAAATCGGAGCATGGGAGCATCATCGCTCCTCCGACATTTTGCAATTCGTTCGTAAACGGCGGGACCCGCCCCGATATTGGGTTGGAATTCGGAGACCTGAGCCTGTTTGCCGGGCAGTCCATTGAGAGCCTGGCGCCTGTGAAGCCGAACGATTCGCTTCATGCGAGCACGAAACTGAAAGAGGTCTACGCGAAGACCGGCAGGTCGGGCAAGATGGTCTTCACCGTTTGGCAAACTAGTTTCAAAAATCAGGACGGGGGAACGGTCGCGCTTGTCGAAGAGTCCTTCGTAAGCAGAAAGAGAACGCCCCGTTGAACGACACAGAACTGTATTACGAAGACCTTGATCTCGGTGACGAAATCGGCCCAGTCGGTCGCGTTGTGACTGACGAGCAGGTGATCGAGTTCGTCACCGTCTCCCGTGACGAGGTCGGACCCAGCCGTTTCACCAGCGCCGAAGTCGCCAAGAGCGAAGGCCTGCCCAACCCCATCGTACCGGGCGCGATGAACATCGCCATCATGTCTCAACTCATCACGGGCTGGTCACCGACTGTTACCTTGCGGAAGCTCGACTGCGTGTTCCGCGGTCTGGTGCCACACAACAAGCCGCTGACGCTCAAGGGCCTGGTCACCGACAAAGACATCGTCGACGGCTCACCCCGTCTGGAATGCGACGTCACGATGGAGAACGAAGAAGGCACGCCGTTGGTCATCGGCAAGGCGACGGTAATCGTCCGCATGCGCGAGGGCTAGCAGCCCCTTTCGTCCCTTGGTGCATTCCCGGAGCAACCGTTTGCGCTTGCAAAAAGATCGCCCCCGACCGCGTTCTCGTCTGTGCCGGTGTTCGCGCCGCCGTTGACATCGATCGACGGCCCGCGTTTCCGGGACGCCGCTTTGCCGGCCGGTACGCGGCGAAATTTCCGGTCTCTTCGATCGTTGGGCAAGATCGACATCCGTCTAAAGCTCAGAAGTGAAATAGCTCCGCAGGCGGTCGATGCCTTCGTTGTATCGGTCGTTGCAGAACGCGAGTCGAAGGTCCTGCGGTATGCCGAAATCGGTTCCGGGGACAACCGCCACGTGCGCTCGGTCGAGGATGTCGAGGGCCAACTTCTTGGACGACTCAAATCCGTGTTCTCGATTCCAGTCCGAGCATCGCAAGACGGCGTAGAAGCCGCCCTCGGCATCGACTGGATCGCAACCCGTGGCCCTCAATTGCTGGGTTGTATATTCTCCGCGGGATCGATAGACGGCGGCGAGCTCTGCCGGGCTCTCGTCGTCTTCCAGGGCGGCGATCATGCCGTATTGATAGACAGGGTCCGTGCACAACAGGGTGTGCTGCTGCATTACCCGCAAGTTAACCTGTAGCTCTGCGGGGAGAATGGCAAATCCGACCCGCTTCGTGTACATGCGGAAGCCTTTGGAGAAGCTATTGGTCACGATAGAGACGTCTTTGTGTTCGGTCAGGAGTTCCAGCGATGATTGGAACTCGTCATGGAACACACAGTTGTTGTAGATCTCGTCGTTGAGGATATACGCTTGATGATCCACGATTTCATAGAGCTCGCGCAGCTCATCGGGACGTACGACGTTGCCGATGGGGTTGCCCGGTGAATTCACCACAACCAAAGAGGTCCGTTCCGACGAAAAATTCCTGCGGAACGAATCCATGTCGACCCGCATGGTGTCCATGTCGATGTCGTAGAACTTGACGGTCGCGCTGGCCAGGGTCGCACAGTAAACGTAAAGGGCGTAATAAGGGCGCGGCAGAAGAATTTCCATTCCCTTGCCCGAGACAAGCTGAAAGATATTCCTGAATATCGGAGATGTGCCGGTGTTGACGATAACGTGGTCGATCGACGTGTCCGCCTGGTATTTGACGTTGTAATGGTCGACGATCGCTTCGCGCAACTCCGGAAGCCCTTCAGGATAGACTCGGCGAACGTGATCCGGGTCGGACAATGCCCCGATGATGCGGTCCAAGACGGGCTTCGGCGTCGGCAGCTCAGGGACCCCGATGGTGAGTTTTAGAACATCTTCTCCTCGCTCCAATTGTTCGTCGGCCAGTTCGTCCAAAACGAACATTTGGAACTCGAGATCATCGGGTGTGAAATCGTTTAGGGGTTTTGGCAAAATTTCTCCTATACAGTTAGGGTTGTATTTGCATCCGAGCGAGTGGTCAGGTTTCGCCGAGCAGAGATAATCTGCAAAGAATATGGCATCTGCCAGCGGCGGGAAGCCTAACCCGGTGTGACCGCGTCCAACCCGCCACACGCCGAATCGTTCGAAGGCTCGGCCTGGGTTGAGTCGGACGGTGCGTGCGGATGCAATCCGAACGGTTCCGAAGTTATCCGGGCGCCCGCATCGTCCGATAGCCGGATTGCATGGCGCCCTGATCAAAGATCGTCGTCAGTGCTCCATTATGGTGCCGCCGTTGATGTTGATCGACTGGCCGTGGATCCAGGACGCCGCCTCGGTGCACAGGTAGACGACGAAATTCCCTGTCTCCTCATCGGTGCCGTTGCGTCCGATGGGAGTGTTCGAGGCCATGTCCGACCAGCGGTCACCGCGGCCCAAGTCGTCCATTCGGTGCGTGTCGACCGCACCGGGGCAGACGCAGTTGACGTTGACGCCCATCGGACCGAGCTCGCGGGCCATCGACTGCGTCATCCCGACCAGCGCAAAGTTCCCGGCATTGTACGCCAGCGTGTTGGCGCTGCCGCGTTTGCCGGCGCTCGACGAGATGTTGACGATCTTGCCGCCATGTCCCTGGTCTTTGAGCGCCTGAACGAACGCCTTGGTGCACAGGAAGCTGCCGGTGATCTTGATGTCGACCACTCGCTGGAGGATGTCGGGGTCGAGATCAAGAATGGGCACCCGGTCCGCTCCTCGAGCGAACGCCGCGTTGTTGACGAGGATGTCGACCCTGCCGAATTCCTCGACCGTGCGGTCGATCATGTTCTGGACGTGCTCTCGATTGGTGATGTCCACGATCAACGGGAGCGCTCTCCTGCCGTGCTCTCGAATCTGATCCGCGACGCTCTCGACGTCTCGCCAGCCGACGGCCTTTTCGTCGTCCGGGAATGAATCCGGATTGCGTCCGGTGCCGGTGACCACGACGTCCGCGCCCAGTCGAGCAAACTCGACGGCGGCGGCTCGGCCGATTCCTCGGAGCCGGCCTGCGCCCGTGATGATGGCTACTTTTCCATCCAGTTCTGGCATCTTTCATCCTCTCCATGTTGTTTTGATGCACCGCGCCCGAACCGATGACGTGCAGAGTCTAACGCAAACCATCATCGACGAGGGGCGAGCAGCGCGGGGACTGGCCCGAAGTATATCGCGCACGGACTCAGGTGTAAACGAGAGGGCTCAGGCTCCAAGCTTGCCGACTAGCCAACCGGAGAGGAATTCGCGCAGCTCGTCTTTGCACTGCATCAGGCCGTGGCCGGCCTCCGGATACAGCTTCAGCTCCTTCGGTTCCAATGCCCAGTCGTAGATAAGCTCGGAGCAGCGGGGCGGCAGGCGAATGTCTTCTTGGCCGTGAACCAGCAGCAGCGGTCGAGGAGAGACGTCAGCGGCCTGGGTCGCGCCCATCGTCTGGCTCGACAAGGCGACGACCGCCTTCACACGCTCGCTGAACGGCGCCGCCGAGATGACGACCGCGCCTCCGAATGAGTGCCCGACGAGCGCGATCTCGGTGTGGCCGGTGCCAGCCAAAAACGAGACGCCGACGAGGGCGTCGAGGACTGACTCGTGCAGCACCCGAGGATCGCGGTAATTGATCCTAATCGAGGTGATATCGGGTTTGAACTGCTCCGCCAGATCGTTGAAGATGCCGTCTGCCGGTCCGGCGAATCCACCGTTGGCGCCCCAGACCCAAACGATGCCGCGAGTGGCGGTTCCGGCCTCGCCGTGATGCGCGATTGCCTGGATGTCTCCCCGGCTCGTGTGAATCACCAATCCGCTGCCCGCCTGGTCCTCAGGCGCCTGCCACGCGTCGATCTGCTTGATCTGGATTGAAAAGTCGTCTTGTGAAGTGGTCATGGTGTAACTCGGTCGATCTCCAAATCGTGTGAGCCGTCGATTAGCAGTTGGTTTCGCTGAATTCGGGCTGGTATTTTACCGTGCCGTTCAACTCTATAAGCGCTCCGTCGGCGAGTTCCATGGCGAAGAAATACTCTACCTCATGGTACTCGTTGCCGAGCCCGAAATCGCTGGCACGCGAGAATCCGAATCGAGGATAGTACCGTTCGCTACCGAGCACAACCGCGACGTTGTATCCGGCCAGCCTGCACAGTTCCAATCCATCTCGCACCAATCGGGAGCCGACCCATCGGGCGCCGAGTTCCGGTAAGACCGCCAGCGGCGCGAGTCCGACGCCCTTGAACCCATCGTGTGGTGGATCGATTGCAACCTCAGAGAACATCACATGTCCGACGACGCGTCCGTCTTCCACCGCCACCAGTGAAACCACGGACTTGCCCGCATCGCGCAGCAATCGGACGAGATTTACTTCGTCCGAGCTGCCGAACGCCCGTTGTATTATGTCGTCGATGCCGGTGATGTCGGTGCGTTGTTCGGCGCGAATGTCAATCAAGTTCTGTTGCCTGGTTCCGGTTGCTGACGCGTTGGACGGGATCTGGGTCGGAACACCGCCCGAGTACGTCGCCCCGTCAGTCGGCCGTCTCCGAGCCCGGCGCCGGTCGCGGCATGGTGTTCGGCGCTCTTTGAGCGTCCGCTTCGACGGCGGCCTCCCAGTCCGGGATCAGCATCTTGTGCGTGGACTCCAAAAATACGATGCTGACTGCGCCCGCCAAGCTGGCGACGATCGATATCGCGATCGCAATATCGTAGCTCTCGGTCATGTCGAAGATGACTCCGCCGATCCACCCGCCCACGGCCATTCCCAGACCGGCTCCAAACATCTGGAAGCCGTGCGCCACGCCGACCGGAGCATGACCGTAGTACTTTCTGTTCAGAATCGGGAAGGCGCCGGATTCGCCGCCGTAGCCGATGCCGAAAACTATGGCGAACACGTAGAATTGCCACAGGTCGTTGGCCCAATACAGCGGAATAACGGTGACGCCCTGGAGAATGTATGCGATCGTCATGGTTGTCTTGGTGCCGGCCCGCTCGCAAAGAATGGGGACCAGCAGTCGCGTGCTAACACTGACCGCGGACATGACGGTGAGCAGGCTGGCGGCAGCGACCAACGAAACCCCGGAGTGCACAGCGATCGGGATGATGTACACGATGATGATCGCGTGACCGGCGCATCCCAAAAAGTGGATCGAGCTCAGGTTCCAGTAGGCTTTGGTCTCTCTGATGTATCGCGCGAACAGTTGGGCTTTGGTCTTGTCGACATTCTTTTGCGTCACTACCGGGTCGCCGGGTCGAGATCCGTACGGCAAAAGGCCCTTGTCCGACGGGCGGTCGTGGAAGAAGGCAATGAGGACCGCCATGATCACGCCGGAAACGGCGCCGGTGATCCAGAACGTGCCCTTCCAGCCGGTTTGTTCGACCAACAGCCCCATTATCGGAGCGGCGAGCGCGGGGCCGACGCCCCATGCGGCCATCAGCACGCCCATACCGAGCCCAAGATGGCGGCGGAACCAGATCATCGCCGCCGGAATGAGCGGAACCAAGAAGACGGATTGAGCGATGCCGAGGAGTACGCCGAAGTACAGGTAGAGTTGCCATGGCGTCGTGATCGTGCCGGTCAAGATCATCCCGATGACGAACAGCACGCTGCCGCACATCATGGCCTTTCGTGCGCCGATCCGATCGCCGAGCGTGCCAGCAAGCGGCGACGTCAGCGCGGTAACGATGCTCGCCAGCGCGTAGGCGAACGTGATCGTGCCTTGACCCCAGTCGTACGTCGCCGTCAACGGGTCGATGAACACGCCGAACGCCATGCGGACCGACGCGCCTACCATCTGCATCACAGCGATGATGCTGACGATCACCCAGGCGTAGTGCCAATAGAAAGCGCCCTGTTGATTTGAGCCTGTCGTGGCGGCCCCCGCGGTCGAGTCTAGTGGCATGGGTTGGCTATTGCGGCGTTCAATGGAGGGGACACAGGAACAGGAAAGATGCCTCCCACGTTTCCTTCTCGGATTCGGTCAACGGCTCGCCCGTCGATGAGAGTCCGGAGGGTGTCGTGTCTGGGTATCCGCCGGGGGCTTGAAGGTGAGCGCCTGAGACGGCGAATGGTTGCGACCGAGCTTCGACTCGTGCATCGGCCGCCCATGCGCCGAAGAAGATCGTCAACGCAGAGGAGACGACGACCACGATCGCAAATTGTATCGGGACGCCGAAGATCCGCCGCCCGATCGCTCCGGAAGGCATTGACGGTTGATCTTTGATCGTCTGGCTGTCCAAAATCGCTAACCTCGGCAACCGTTCCAATTTACACTGGATACGCCGTCACTGCACCTGATTGCACGGTCTCGTTGCGCCTGAAGTCGACCGCGGGGCGATCAACCGAGCCTTGGCGCTGCCGACATCGCGCCACGGATGTGACATTATGCCAGTTTCGCCTGCGAAATGCCTGACTGGTTGGCTTGGACGAGGTTCGAATATGGTAGAAATTCGAACGTCACTCAGCTGGCTCGAACGACGCGTTTTCTCGTTCGGAGGTAGAATTGTGGTGCATAATGGCGATAAACAAAATAAGCGGCATTGTCCAAAATGTGTCATTCTGATCCTTCCGGGCGCGGAAGGATGAAGAATCTGGTCGCTGAACATAGCTTGTTGCCTGAGCGACCCCAAACGTTTCTTTTTCTTCGGGCCACCCAGCATGGCAAAAACGTTGAGAACAACGTATTGGGTCAATGACCGTAATGGCCCAAGCGCCTCTTGCGTGTGTGCGACCCTTCGACAGGCTCAGAGCCCGCCCTGAGATTTCCGAAGGGGCGAACGGATGGGTGCGTGGCTCACCATGGACGGATGCCCAGCATCGCGAGGAGCGTTGGCACAACTTATTTAGTTGATGACCATCAGGGCCAAGCCTTTTCTTCACTCCGAAGTACCGGCGACGCCAACCGCCCGAGATGCTCTGAACGTCAATCGAAGGTCCGAACACCGACGGTCGGCTGCGCACAAGGCAGTCTCGCCTAAAGCGGCGCGTCTCCGTGCGTGGCTCTGAAATTCGTGGCTTGTTCGAAGGCGTACGCGACGCGGAGCATCGTCTCCTCGCCGAGGTGCTTGCCCAGGATTTGGAGTCCGACGGGCAATCCGTTGGACAGTCCCGCCGGAACGGAGATGCCTGGAATGCCAGCGATGTTGGCCGGAAGCGTCAGCACGTCGTTGAGGTACATCTGCATTGGGTCGTCCGTCTTCGACCCGAGCTCGAACGCCACCGACGGACTCGTCGCGGTGACGAGTGCGTCGAACTCGCCGAACACTTCCTCGTACTCACGGCGGATCAGGGTGCGGACCCGCTGTGCCTTCAGGTAGAACGCATCATAGTAGCCCGCCGAGAGCGCATAGGTGCCCAGCATGATCCGGCGCTTGACTTCGGGACCGAAGCCTTCCTGGCGCGTCTTCTCCAGCGCGTCCCACATGCTGTCCGCCTCTTGCGCCGAGAAGCCGTACTTGACGCCGTCGTACCGCGCCAGGTTGGCCGAGCACTCGGACGGCGCGATGATGTAGTAGACGGCGAGCGCGTACGGTGTGCTTGGCAATGACACCTCGCCGGTCTCCGCACCAAGACCCTCGAGGACCGTGATCGCGTCACGGGTTGCCTGCTCAACGCCCGGCTCCATACCCTCGACGAAGTACTCTTTGGGCACACCGATACGCAGGCCTTTGAGGTCTGTTTGCAGCGATGCCGTGTAATCGGGCGGGTCGTATTCGATTGAGGTCGAGTCGCGAGGGTCGTGCCCGGCGATGGCGTTGAGCACGGTGGCGCAGTCGCGAACGTCCCGTGTCAGCGGACCGATCTGGTCGAGGCTGCTGGCGAACGCCACCAGGCCGAACCGGCTCACAAGACCGTACGTCGGCTTCATGCCGACGACGCCGCACAGCGCGCCCGGTTGCCGTATGCTGCCCCCGGTGTCCGAGCCCAACGAGTAGAAGCACTCGCCCGCCGCGACCGAAGCCGCTGGCCCGCCACTGCTTCCGCCGGGTACGCGGTTCAGGTCCCACGGGTTGTGCGTCGGAAAAAACGCTGAGTTCTCAGTTGACGAGCCCATGGCGAATTCGTCCATGTTGCCCTTGCCCACCAAGACTGCACCCGCTCGGTACAGTCTCTCGGTGACCGTCGCGTCGTACGGGGGCACGAACGACTCCAACATCTTGGATGAGCAGGTCGTGCGGATCCCTTCGGTGCAGATGACGTCTTTAAGCTGCATCGGCACGCCGGTCAGCGGCGCGGCATCGCCTCTGGCTATGCATTGATCGGCTTGTTTCGCCTGTTCCAAAGCCACGTCGCGTGTGACCGTGACGAACGCGCCGACTCGGTCCTCGACCTGGTCGATGCGTTCCAGCGAAGCCTCTGTGAGCTCGACGGATGACACCTCGCGTTTGTCGAGCAGGTCACGGGCCTCGTGAGCCGTGAGCATGGCGAGTTGTTGGTTGGTCATTACTCCAGCACCGCCCGCACTCGGATGTGATCGACCTCGCGGTTGGGTGCGTTCGCGAGTACATCTTCGACGGGCGCCGACGGCGAGACAACATCGTCGCGCATGACGCTCGAAACGTCGACGGAGTGGCCGGTAGGCTCGACGCATTCGGTGTCGACCTGGTTCAGGACGCTGATGTTCTCGAGGATGTTCGTCATCTGATCGCGCATCAGCTCGATTTCGTCATCGGTCATGCCCACGCGAGTCAGCGCGCTGAGGTGTTTCACCTCGTCGAAGGAAATCGGATCCATTCATGGTCTCCTGTGACTGAATTGTCAGCCGGAAGTGTAACAAAGGCCCTCGGGGCGGGCAACCGATGGCGGCGTCCCGACCTCCTTTATCCCGATCGATTTCTCCGTCGATCGTGATCCTTTGACACTGCCTACGCCTCGCTCTACCATGGGTTCATGGACTCCGTCAGATCGATAGGCATCGCCGGATGCGGCACGATAGGCCGCAAGGTTGCGACCGAGCTCGACGCGGGAGCAGTTTCCGGCGCGAGGCTCGCGGCCCTCACGTCTCGCGATCTCGACAAGGCCCGAGCGTTCGCATCAACTCTGCAGACTCCTCCTCCGGTAGTCTCTTTGAACGATATGGCGCCGATGATCGACTTGGTCGTCGAGGCGGCGCCAGCGGGTGCGTTGCATGAGATCGCAACAGCGACGTTGTCAGCGGGCAAAGATCTGATGGTGTTGAGTTGCGGAGCGCTCCTGGACAGGGCAGACCTGTTCGATCTGGCGGAACGCACCGGCGCGACCATCTTCGTGCCTTCGGGCGCCATCGCAGGATTGGACGGGGTCGCGTCAGCGGCGGCGGGGCAGGTCGATTCGATTACGATGGTGACGCGCAAACCGCCCGAAGGGCTTCGCGGCGCGCCCGGCATCGAGGCGTCAGGCGTGAACCTGGACACGGTCGATGAACCGACGCTGGTGTTCGACGGTCCCGTGATCGAGGCTTGTCGTCTGTTCCCCGCCAACGTGAACGTCTCAGCGGCGTTGAGCCTGGCGGGGATCGGTCCCCACGGGACAAGCATCAGCATCTACGCCGATCCCACCGTGAGCCGCAACACCCACGAGATATTGGCGGAGGGCGAGTTCGGCAGGCTGACGATCAAGATCGAGAACGTGCCGTCGGCCTCGAATCCCAAGACCGGGGTCCTGACGGCGTTGTCGGCTTTGGCGACTCTCCGCCGAATAACATCCCACGTTCAGATCGGGACGTAGCGGGCGCTCTCGAAATGTCCGCGGCGATCCCGAATCATTGGCCGGGGCAGCTACATTCACGTCACGCGGCCAGCCTAGTCGTCGCGGACGACGAAGATGGCCACCGGAAGATTCTGAAATGAAACGTTTATTTAGGAGGAGAACTGTGGTTTCGCAGTTACGCATCTACACCATTAACCGAGGCATGATGGACTCATGGCTCAAGCTGTTCCATGAACATCTGAAACCCAACCATGAGAAACTCGGCATTCCCATCGAGGCCTCCTGGGTCAACGAAGGTCGGACAGAGTTCATATGGGTGCGAAGCTTCGATAGCGCGGAAGCGATTCCGGTTAAAGAAGCCGAGTACTACTCGTCACCCGCGCGCGTCGCACTGGGTGATCAGCCAGCGATCCATATCGCCAAAACCGAGGTCCGTGTCGTCGAGCGAACTGACCCTTAGGCCTGCATTGGGCGACGCCCTCCTGAAAAGCCAACCATGTAATCGGCCAGTCTTGCCGCGCCCCAACCGGCACGCATCTCCTCCCGTCTATTCGGATGCGCTGGTCGTGGACGGCTGAGCCGCGCTGATGTATTCTCTGCGAAGTACGCCATAGAGAACTCTTCGGCATCGGAAGGAGTTAGACGTTGGACGTGTATGAAATTGCAGAAAAATTGGTGTCCCAGAGTCGCACCGTCTCGACCGCCGAGGCAGATACGTGCGGTTTGATCGGATACATGCTAAGCACGGTGCCCGGAAGCTCCGGATACTTCCCAGGGGGCATCATCGCCTACACAGGCGGCCTGAAGGAGAAGGTGCTCGGCGTGCCCGAAGACCTGTACGACACAAAAGGCAGTGTCAGCCCCGAGATGGCGATCGCGATGGCCGACGGCGCTCGAAACGTGACTGGCACCGATTACGCGATATCGGTCACAGGCATCGCCGGCCCCACCGGAGGGCGATCCGGGCTTCCGATCGGAACGTTCTACCTCGGACTGGTGGGTCCGGACGGGCTTGAGGTCGCCGAGCGCATACACGCCGACGCCGAAGATCGCGACGGCAACAAGCGACAGGCGGCTCAAGCGGCAATCGATCTGCTCGGCAGCCATCTGGGGGCGTAGCCAAACCCAAAGTGAATTACAATTCCCGGATCGCTTTGTTGAACCCCTGCTCAGTGGCCGTCGTGAACAAAGAAACTCGGTTGATCCTCGTTGTCAGATCGACGTGTCTGCCGAGCAGTCCGTACACGTTGTCGTAGATTTCCATCGCCGATTCCAGCACGAATTGTTCGTCCCATTTTTCAGCCCACGGACTTGGGCTGTGCTCCAGCGGAAGAGGATCGAGCTCGCGCTGCAGAAACGCTTGAGCTGCTTCACGAAACACGGGTAAGTCTTCCTGCGGATCGTGCCCGTCGATGCCACGGTTGCGATAGAGAACAAGGTGGTACAGGAGCATCCACCAGTAAATCGTCAGAACCCTAGGGCCGTCGATATTGCGCCAACGACTTCGAACACCCCAGTCCAATCGGCGATCCCGGCTCTTCACCAAGAGCTGGTGCACAACCTTGCCGGCTCCGGAACAGAACAATTCCCAAAGCACGGACTCACGCTGCGTCAATCGCGACGATTCCGATTGTTTGATCGCCGACGCCGTGACCGCCCGGATTTCCCGGGCCAGTGTCGTACGTCGGCCTCTCCCTGGGATCAGCCAATCAAGGGCACTCACTTCACGCCACCTCCACGGTCATCCACGTCTCCCCGCGAGGTATCCATCGGTATATCCGAGCTGTACCGCTTTCATCAGCGCCGGGCCGATCGCGTCGGGAATCACGGTCGCGAGACCGCCGCTCGTGGATGCAAGGCGAACGATGTTTTCCTGGGCAACGTTTGCCACCACGGCTGCAAAGGGTCGGATCCATGACGGCGACGAATCAGCCGTGCCCATGCTGGCCAGCGCCTCTTCCGCGTCTAGTAGGTCATCGACGGCGGAGTCGTCGGGACGGCGCTCGAGCAACATTGCCAGGGCGTTGCTGTAGTCGGCCTCAAAACGTTCGCTCGCTGAAAGGGGGTTGCTCATCTTTCCTCCGTGGATTTTTTCGTATTCGCCGGATCGACGCTGTTCGCCAACGGTTCCCGTTGCAAAGCGATCGATATGCTCCGTTGCGAGGTAACATTCAGGTCGGTCGCGGGCGCCGCTCCGGGACCTGGACGATGCCAGTTTCAGGCGCCTCTTCGTATCGTGTCTGTCGAGATCTGCCACGTCCGACGCCGGGACCGGGAGACGGCGCGGGTTGACCTCCAATAAGGTGGGTTTTATTATTCACTCTCAACCCAAGACACGAGAGCCTGAAAATCGATATCAAACAATACATACGCGACGTTCCGGACTTTCCTTCGCCGGGGATTTTATACAAGGATATCACCCCGTTGCTGGCCGACGCGGAAGCGTTCACTCATGCGGTCGACCTCCTGGCCGAGCGCTATCAGGACACCGAAATCGACGCTATAGTTGGAATCGAGGCCAGAGGATTTCTGTTCGCCGCGCCGCTTGCGGTGAAGCTCGGCGTATCCATGGTGCCGGTGCGAAAGAAGGGCAAGTTGCCGTTCCACACGCTCAGCGTCGAATACGCGCTCGAGTACGGCACCGACATCGTCGAGATGCACATCGACGCGGTGACCGCCGGATGGCGCGTGCTGGTTGTGGACGACGTCATAGCCACCGCGGGCACGCTGGCCGCTTCGTTGAAGCTCATTGAGCAGGCTGGCGGGGAGATCGTCGGTTGCGCTGTCGTCGTTGAATTGACCGACCTCGCCGGGCGGGACATCCTGGCCGGGTACGATCTCCACTCGTTGATACAGTACTGAGTCCCAACAAATAAGGAGAAGCTGTGCCTGAGCAAAACGACCGCGAAGAGTTGATCAAGCTCCTGGACTCGGCCGTGGACGACGGCCTCACATTTTTCTTGGGTCAAGGCAGGGATTCAGACGCCAAAGTTGGCGATTGGGGCGTCTGGGAAGTGCTCTGCCACATGATCTACTGGCATCAAGCCACGGTCGATGGCGTGGAGTCGATTGCCAGCGGAGGCGGTCCACATCACATCAAAGGCGAAACCGATGAAGTAAACGATCGTATCATCGCCACCATGTCGGGGCGCAGTTCGGACGAGCTCGCCGAAGATGTGCGCGATCTTCAAGCCAAACTGGTTGCGGCTGTCCGCAAGGTCGACGACCCTACTTCGACAGTCTTCATTCGTAAAGACGGCTCCTCCGCATCGACATTCGATAGGGTCGATCAGATCACCAGGCATTGGAATGGACACATCGCAGAGTTGAGGCCCGCCCGATAGCCTTGCCGCCAGCCCGTGAAGGATCGGATTCGACAAACCGGGATCTGCAACGGCACACAATGACTAGATTGCCGAATCCTGATTAGCGTTTCATGATTGGTGATAACCTTGTCTTAAGTCCTGAATTCCTGCGAATCCTGCCGCATCGATGCCCCATTATTTGACAAAAGCGTCATTTTCGGGCAGTATGTAACTGCGTGCTGACCGGAATTTCACCGGTTTAATCTCGCGAGAGACAATCGCTGGAACATCGACGAATCTGCAACAAACTTGAAGCGCCACGCTGACCCAATGCGATCTCACATCCGGCATCTGGCATTGGGCCCGTCGCTGAATTGTAAAGGTTGTGACGGCGCCGTAAGAACTATTGGAAAGCGCCCTGAATCAATCATCGAATCGTTTGGGACGAATCGGTAGTTATCGAAGCGCATTTTCACGCATTGAAGGCATTGGTGCCACACAGAATCGGAGGTGTACCGTGGCTGTAATCACTATGGGCGGCCTCGCTGGCGGCGGAGCCAGATCCCTCGGACCTATCGTTGCAGAAAAGATCGGCTCAGACTACGTGGATCGATTGATCCTCGCCAACGTGTCCAGGCACGTCGGGGCGACCGTCGAAGCGCTGCATCAGCGTGAGGAACGCCCGCCGACGCGAGGTGAACGGTATTCGCGCATTTTGCAGCGGATCCTCGAACGGTCAGCCGTGACCGGCGCTGGCGGCGACCCGTACTTCGGCCCGGGCATTCCGGCGTACCTCACTGAAGAGTACGAAGACGTACCGCAACCAACTATCACTCGCGGGCATGAACTCGAAGACGAAAAGTACTTCACTGCCGTGCATGACGTGATTCACGAACTAGCCAACCAAGGCAATGTCGTGGTCGTCGGACGTGGCGCACACATCATATTGAAAAACGATCCCAACGTTCTTCGTGTCGGCGTCATCGCCAGCGCCGAAGACCGGGTCAGGACTCTCATGAGCCGGGAGAGGCTGAGTCAGAGCGACGCCGAGCAATGCGTTGTCGCCCGCGACGACGCCAGAGAACACTACTTCAAGAACTTCTTCGACATCGACACGCCCGATGACCCGGAGTTGTACCACATGATGGTGAACACAAGCAGCGTGTCGCGCGACGCCGCCGTGGACATGGTCGTCCAGGCGGCGAACGCGCTGGTTGCGGGCAAATTCCGGCGCGAGGCCATAGCCACCGTCTAACAAGCCGCCTCACCTCGAGCGCTACTCGCGATTCGCCCGCCCCCGGCGCCTGGTTAGCGAGACGGCGCCGGGGCGATGGCCGGCTACTGCATCTCGACTTTCCGTCGCCTGGGAGATGACGGCGCAGGATCCGCGTGATTTGGATATCGAAGCTCATCAGACGTCGGTGTTGCCACAAGCGCACCGGCGTCGTATTGTGTCCGAGTTCGGCTGGATTCGAACCAACCGGAATGGCATGAAATTCATGACCTACGCGAAGAATCTGTGACCAGCAATGGTCGAGACTCAGAGCTTCGGCGCATCGCGCCGTTGCATGCACCGGCCAGTCACGGTGCGTGCGTGGGAGCAACGAATACGCTTGACAACGGCTGCGGCCATGCCATATCGTGACGCGGTAGCAACCGGAAGAGCTTGTTGGCGCACCTTTTGGGCGTAGCCTGGAGGTGGCACGTGCTGTGGTTTCAGCGCGCTACA
>Ga0187833_10002670_pt1 | contig 18876 bp, 22 predicted proteins | sample ETNtaG_37_FD_167968 | JGI IMG/M metagenome (GOLD analysis project Ga0187833, IMG submission 167968) | Marine microbial and viral communities from oxygen minimum zone, Eastern Pacific Ocean - ETNP2014_SV_400_PacBio MetaG (Illumina Assembly) | ecosystem: Environmental > Aquatic > Marine > Hypoxic...
CTCTTACTGCATCTAAAGTTAGTCCTGTACCGATTATTAATGCTGGTGATGGGATTGGAGAGCATCCCACTCAGGCATTGCTTGATTTGTATACAATTTGGAAGGAATTTGGGAGGATAACTGATCTCAGCATTGGAATGGTGGGGGATCTGCTCTATGGAAGGACTGTCCACAGTCTTATCTACCTTTTAGGAAAGCAGGAAGGGATAACCTTGTATGCTATTAGTCCTCCTCAGCTCAAACTGCCTGAGAAATATAGCACTTTCATTAAGGAGAATGGGTGGGACTTTGAGGAGACCTATGATTTGAATAAGGTTTTAGATAAGATTGATATTTTTTATATCACCCGGATTCAAAAGGAGAGGTTTTCCAGTGTGGAAGAGTATAATCAGCTCAAGGGGTCGTTTGTTATAGATAAAGGCATTATGGATAATATCTCAGAGGGGAGCATTGTTATGCATCCTTTGCCTCGGGTAGATGAGATTAAACCTGAGATTGATGATGATAAAAGGGCTGCTTACTTTAGGCAGGCGAAGAATGGTTTATATTTAAGGATGGCATTGTTGAAATGGGTTTTTGAGGTATAGGTTCTAATTGGATAGAACATATCAAAAAGTATTTATAGATACGATTCTGGATAGATATTGGTGATATTCATGGAAAGATCAAACACATTATTGATTATATTGGCTTTAGGATTAGTTTTGACGAGTTTGCTGCTGGCTTATGATGGTTCTGATAGTGCTAAAACAATAAGTGTCAGTGGATCTTCTGATGTTACTGTTAGCCCTGATAAGGCAGATGTGTTTGTTGAGGTTGAAACACGAGGGGAGACAGCAGAGGGTGTGAAAAATGAAAATAGTGAAAGAATGGCTAATGTTAGGGAAGCCCTTGAGGAGGCAGGAATAGCAGAGGATCAGATAGAAACACAGAGCTTTGATATCTACCCTCAACAGCGATGGGTAAGTGAACTGGAAAAAAGCGTTGTAGATGGATATATTGCAGAGCATTCTTTGAAAATAGAAGTTTTGGATATTGATGATGTTGGAGAAATTATTGATGTGGTAGTTGGAGCTGGAGCAAATGTTGTTAATAGGGTAAGTTTTGGTCTAACAAAAGAGAAGGAAATTGAGATTAACAATAGAGCGCTTGAGCTGGCTGCATTGAAAGCTAAAGAAAAGGCAGAGGCGCTTGCTTCAACATTAGGAGTTAAGGTTGGTGGTATTGCGTCCATTAGTGAATCTAATACTAATTTTGTGGCTTATGACTTTTCACCAAGGTTAGCTATGAGTGAGGAAGCTGAATCAACTGTAATTAATCCAAAAGAAGTTAATGTCAGAGGATTTGTTAGTGTGAGTTTTGAGATTGGTTAGAAACTAATAAATCTTATACCAAGAATAGAGAACACGATCAACTGCTCTTAGTTTTTCAAGACCTCTACCAGAGATGATTAAACAGTTTCCTTTTTGTTCAATTTGGGTTTTGTCTTCTTCGTGATCAAGATAGATAACAGCAGCAGATGTTGAGTCACAAGTTACAATAGGTCGGTCTTTGCATGTTTCAGTCTCATTAACAGTACAGGCTGCATAAGGTATGATATCTAATGCTCTTGCAACAGAGAGTGATAATTCTCCAGCAGCCAGTGTAGTGTAGGTAAAATTATTTGCTAAGGGATAAAACGTAATAAAAACTACATTATTTTCTCGTATGAACTTATTGAATTCATCCAGGGAATCTCCTACTAATTTTGCTTCAGCAGCCTCTACAGGGTTGAATCGCAGAGAGATGGTGTAGACTATGGAATCATTTTTTTTCCAGTCAAAATGCCAGAATCCTGCTTTTTGATGAAAAAGAAAGCCATTATATTTAAGGACTGGAACTTTTTCAGAGGGATTATAATATTTGATACCTAAAACTAGGATAAGGATAATTAAGACAATACCTATTGCTGTCCCAATGAGCATTTTTTCCTTGCTTAATGGCTCTTTTTTGGTAGAATCTTTCTCCTCTTTTTGTTCGGGTTTTTTCTCAGTCATGGTATAATCTCGTATATTGCGTAGAGTAAACGATCGCGTAATCTTCCAAAATCAAATTGGCTTTCCCCTCTGAGCATGAGGCAGTTATTAATTGTTTCTATTTGTGTTATGTTGTGAGTTTCAAAATAGAGTACTGGAAGGAATTCTGTTGCGTTTTCGCAGGTAATAATAGGTGTGTTATAGCTTGTTGATTCTGTAAATGCGTTTACTACGAAGATGTTTTTCTCGATTAGATGATCAGTGAGTTGAAAGGCTGCTTGTGCTATGGCCTGCTTTGTGGTATCATTGAAATCAGAGGTTATGTATATCATTCTTGAGGAGAGTAATCTGTTTTTTGTTTCCTCAGATAAGTTAAGGTTATCTACATCTGAGGGATGATACTCAAAAAGAAGCTTTTTCTTTCCTATTTTTACACCCCATTGGTTTTGCACGCTCTTAAAATTATAGTCTCCGTAACGGAGAGATGTTGATCCTTCGTTAAAACCAAAGAAAAGAACCCCAAAAACGCTTGAAATCATGAAAAATATTAATAATACCCCCATAACCAGTCTTTTTTTACTATCGTCCATGGGTTTTCTAAGATTGAGTGTATTTATATATTTTCTGTTCTTGAGTACCTAAAAATTTATAAATAAGAAAGACATTACTTTAGTTATGAAGGATAGCAAAGCTCCAATTATCGTTGTTTTAGCGATTATTATCCTGTTTTTAGTTGCTTTTATAGGGTTTCAGACCTTACGTAATAATATAGCCTTTACTCAGCAACAGATTTATGAGAAGGGTGTTAGAGATGGACAGCTTCTTGAGCAGAGGAATACGCTTAATGCTGTCATCCAGTATGGTTATTATGTTATTCCTGTTGTTGATGAGAACAATGAGACTCAGCAGGTTGCTTTGGGATTGGTGCAGCAGGGTCCAGCGGCGGGTGGAGAGCAAATTCCTAGTGTAAATTAATTTTTAATTTCTTGAATTCCTTGTTTATAGGTCATGCCCGTCATTTCTTCTAAGAATGCATTATCTTTAGGTCTAATTTGTAATGGGGGGTTTAGATATGTGGTATTGCTCCTTCGAAGGCACCAGAACACCATTTTCTTGAATTTATCAGATTCCCTGATTTGGTCTGGCATTAAATCTAAAAGAGGGGTTAAGGTTTCATAGCGAAAATCAGTTAAGGCGCATCCTATGGTCATAGAAGATATTCTGTTAGCCCAGACTGCCTCTTCGGATTTATCTTCAAACCATCCAGATGGAGATAATGAATGCAGAATTTTCTCACCATGAACTCCTACCCAGTCACCCACGCTAATTTTTCCAGGGTCTGCAAGAAGTAAAGCGATACATCTCCTTGCATTCCATTGATTTTGCACTCGATCTAGATTTACGACTCTTGGGTTTTCCACTTCGTATAATTCATTGGTAACTCCGTCCATATTGGTGTAAAACATTGCGTTAATTTCGTTAGCATATGCTAAATCATTTCTTTCCGCAGGGCTGTGAAAAGAGATTGCTGTTACAGGAACCCCATAAGTTTCATGATGATGAGATGCTGCTAACTGTAACAATTGACGCTCGCCTGTTGAGGAAAAAAGATCTGCGTCTATTTGGATTAATGGGAAATCCTTGAGATCAGGATTTCTTTTTCTTGCCTTGAATATGGTTTCTTCATGTAAGTAGGTGTTAAATTTTGTGTAAAATTCGCCAGGTATAGGATTAGCTGTGAGTAATGCATCGAGTTGATTTGTCTCTGAATATTTACTTACGCGATCCATTCTTATATAATCAAAAAATCCCCCTCCTCGATGAAATACAGCTATTCTCGGTTTACTTGCTAAGTCTTCAAGCTGGACAAGAGGAACCTCTGGAGCTGCACATTGAAGTCCTTTTCTACCAGCCCCGAATAATGAGAAAAGAATTGCAGCAGTGAGAGCTAATTTTATTTTTTTAGGCATGGATTTCTTCTGTTTCTTTGGCATTGGCGTTATGGTTTTTGCTGTGTTTAAAAAGACTTGTATGTTATTCTAGATAGGAATATGAAATTAGGAGGTGAAACACCTAACCGAAAGGTATATATACTACCATGTGTATTAAATTTCTAAATTTTTCATTAAATTATATATGTTATTAAATATAAAAATACATATACTATATTTTCCCCACAATGGTAGGCAACGAATCCAAACTGCAGAAACCGAATAATAAACAGTTCATTATTACTGTTCCTATGGGTCTTGTACTGGCAAAGGGCTGGGAAAAAGGAGATAAAATTCTGTTCATGATTAACAACAAAGGAGAGATAGAGCTGAAGAAAAAATGAGCGAGAGTATTATAAAATTGGAGAATGTGTGGAAGATCTACGAGATTGGGAAGGTTAAGGTGGCTGCGCTGCGAGGACTTAGTTTAGACATTAAGAAAGGAGAGTTTGTATCTATTATGGGGCCAAGTGGTTCTGGTAAGAGTACTGCGGTTAACATGGTTGGTTGTTTAGATATTCCCAGTAAAGGAAAGGTACTTTTGGATGGGAGAGATATATCTGAATTACGGGAATCAGACCTTGCACAGATTCGCGGGGTAAAAATCGGCTTTATTTTTCAGCAGTTTAATTTGATAAACACATTATCAGCAATGCAGAATGTGATGCTGCCGATGATGTTTCAGGGTAAAGATGAGGAGGCTCGGATTGCCAGAGCTAAGGAACTGCTCAATATCGTAGAATTAGGAGATAGGATGCATCACAAGCCTACGGAATTATCTGGCGGACAGCAGCAGAGGGTTGCTATAGCCAGGTCACTGTCCAATGATCCAGAGGTTATACTGGCTGATGAACCGACAGGCAATCTGGACTCAAAAACAGGAGTAAGTGTAATGGCTTTCCTCAAAAAATTGCATAGAGAGGAAGGCAAAACAATAATCATGGTCACCCACGATACTGATGTGGCAAAATTTGCAGATAGGACTGCTTATCTTAAAGATGGCAAGCTCCAAAGGAGGAAAACAAAATGAAAAAAACAATGATAATCGTGATTCTATTGATGTTAGGAAGTATAGGGATAGCAGGGGCAGCACTTTCCACTATTAGTGCTGATGTTAGTGGAATTGTGGTGAGAAATGAAACTGAGTTTGGGAGGACTGATGTGAATTATCAGTTTGTTAATCAACGTCCAGATCCAGCTGAACCCGGGGGTTTTGTAGAGATCCGCCTCAAGGTAGAGAATGTGGGGACTGTAGAAGCAGCAAATGTGCTTTTTGAAATATTACCTGATGGCCCTTTTAGTTTACAAGAGGGAGATGAAACATTAAGGTATTTGGGAACTATAGAAGCGAGACAGGTAGGTAAGGAAGCCTATATTCTCTACTATAAACTTATGATTGCTGAAGATGCTGTTGAGGGTAACAATGAAATTGCGTTCCGATACAGTAAAGATGGGGGAAGGAGTTGGATTAGGTTAGATCCTTTCTATGTGAGGATAGAAACTTTGGATGCGATTGTGAGTGTTGATAAGGTTGTTTTGAGTCCGAGTGAGGCTAGTCCTGGAGATAGGATACAGGTATTGTTGGATGTGGTGAATCATGCGGATTCCTTAGTTAAAGACCTCACTTTCACGATGGAATTGGATGGTTTGCCCTTTGCACCAGAAGATTCTACTAATGAGAAAATACTCTATCAACTGGATGGTAGGGAGAGTGGCCAAGTGTTGTTTTCTTTGCTAACACAGGTGGATGCTGAATCAAAAGTGTATAGCATACCGCTTGAGATCACCTATCTGGATGAGATTGGAAACCACTATAATAAAACCAACAACATTGGGGTAGTGGTCAATGATGAGCCACAGTTTATTGTGAATATTGATGAGACAGAGATTTATACTCGGAAGAGCAAGGGGAAAGTCATTATTAGTCTCTCCAATATCGGCACCTCTGAATTGAAGTATCTCACCATGGAGATTTTGGAGAGTGAGGATTACTCTATTATCTCGACTCCAACTGTGTATTTGGGAAATTTGGATGGTGATGATTTTGATTCAGCATCGTATACGATGTATGTTTCTGCCAAAAAGGATCAGGTTCCATTAAAACTTCAGATAACCTATAAGGACAGCTTTAATGCAGAGTTCACCGAGTTTATAGAGATTGAGATGCCTTTGTATAGTTCATCTGAGGCTAAGAAGTTTGGTGTTAGTAAGAGTGGGAGCCTTGTTGGATTGCTATTTAATCTGATGGTTTTTGTTGTTCTTACTGCATTCTGGCTCTTTATGGTAATGGAGTGTGTAAGAACCCCTATGATGCGCTATAAAAAGATTATTTGGGTAGTGCTCGTAATTGGAGGCTATGTAATAGGTGCTGCGCTGTATTACTTCATGAAGAAAAAGAAAAAATCTGACAAATGATTAAGGATTACACTTTGATTACTCTTCGTAATCTAAGAAGCAGGAAGGTAAGAAGCTGGCTTACTATGCTTGGCATTTTTATTGGGATTGCGGCAGTGGTAAGCCTTATTAGCTTAGGCCAGGGTTTGGAAGATGCAGTAACTGCTTCTATTAGCGACCTAGGAACTGATAAGCTTGTTGTGACTGCAACAGACACGGGTTTTGCCCCTCCTGGGAGCTTGGCTGTGAATCCTTTAACAGAAGATGATCTAAAACTTGTGAGAAATACTCCTGGAGTAAAGTTAGCAGTTGCTAGAATGTTAAGAGGGGTTACTATAGAGTATAATGAAAAAAGACTGCAGATGTTTGCTGTTAGTATGCCTGAAAGCCTTGAGGGAATAGCAGTATTAGAGAACTCTGCAGATCTCCAAGCAGAAGAGGGAAGATTGCTAAAACCTGGAGACAAATTTAAAGTGGTACTAGGTTCTGATTTTCTTAAAGAAGATAATGCTTTTAATAAAAGAATTAGGATAAGAGAGAAGATAGAGATAAATGGCAAGAATTTTGATGTGGTTGGAATTATGAAAAGGATAAGCTCTCCTTTTGGAAATGATGGGCTCCTGATAATGGAGGACACTATGAGGGATTTAATTGATGAACAGGATGAGGTAGATGCGATCTATACTCAGATAGATCCTGGTAGAGAACCGAAGGAAGTTGCAGCGCAGATTGAAAGGGTTATGAGAAGGCAGAGAGATGTTGATATAGGGGAAGAAGATTTTCAAGTAGAAACACCTGAACAAGTCGCAAAAACATTTTCAAGCATTCTATTGATAATGCAAATAATTGTTATTGGAATCGCAGGTGTAAGCCTTTTTGTAGGGGGGATTGGGATAATGAATACAATGTTTACATCTGTATTGGAGAGAACAAAAGAGATAGGGATACTGAAGGCTATTGGAGCTACTAATAGGAATGTCTTGACCTTTTTTATGATAGAATCGGGATTCCTAGGAATGGCTGGAGGGATAGTTGGGGTTATAATGGGTATTCTTATGAGTGAAGGGGTAGAAGTAGTAGGGAAAACCGTGTTGGGATCAGAATTACTTAAGGCGCAGTTTCCTTGGTACCTCATAGTAGGTGCCTTGACATTTTCATTTTTTGTGGGTATGGCATCAGGAGTTGTACCTGCTTTACAAGCGGCTAGGATGCATCCAGTAGATGCATTAAGAAAAAGATGATAAAAGACTTTTTTCAATTTTCAATGGAGACCTTTAGGCAGAGAAAGGTCAGGACGCTACTTACTATGCTTGGAATTTTCGTAGGTATTGCAGCCATCGTTGCTTTAATAAGTTTAGGGCAGGGATTTGAAAAGAAAATAACTGAGCAATTTAATAAACTCGGGGCTGATAAATTATTCATTACTCCGAAGGCCCCTTTTGCTCCGCCGGGATCTTCGACGTTGGGTGTCGAGTTAACTGAGGATGATCTTGACTTTGTGAAACGACAACGGGGGGTAGATGATACGACCTCGTTTGTAATGACACCTGCCAAGGTTGAGTTTAAGGATGAGGTACGGTTCTTCAATGTCATCGGGGTTCCTGTGGATGGGATGAAGCTCTGGAAGGAGCTGGCAGGGGACTTTGATATTGAAATTGGACGGCAGATTAAGGAAGGAGATAAATTTAAAATTGTGATAGGACATAACTATCTTGATCAAAATTTATTCAAGAAAAATGTAAAGTTAAGAGACAGTTTAATTATAAGTGATATTGATTTTAAAGTAGTGGGTGTGTGGGAATTTATTGGAAGTGCAGAGGATGATAGATCGATCACGATGCCTATTGAAACTGCGAGAGAGGTTTTTGACGTGGGGGAGAGATTGGATGGAATCATAGTAAGGACTGTCGTAGGAGCAGATCCTGCTGCTGTTGGAGATTTGTTGAAGAAGAAACTACGAAAACATAGGGGATTAGAGGAGGGAAAAGAGGATTTTAGGGTGCAATCCTTTGATGAGGTTTTACGATCGTTTAATCAGGTATTAGGAACAGTTCAGGTAGTGTTGGTTGCCATAGCAATGATCAGTTTGATCGTAGGAGGGATTGGGATCATGAATACGATGTATACGAGCGTTGTTGAGCGTACCTCTGAGATTGGGATCATGAAGGCAATCGGGGCAAGGAATAGCGATATTGCTAAGATTTACTTGATTGAGTCTGGTTTACTAGGCCTTGCAGGAGGAATTGTGGGGATTGTACTGGGCATGAGTATCAGTAAAAGCATTGAACTGCTTGTTCGAAAGGTGTTGCTTTTTGAATTTATTGAGATATTTTTCCCATGGTATATGATCCTTGGTGTTGCATTATTTGCTTTTATTATAGGGGCTGTTTCAGGTGTGTTGCCTGCGATACATGCTGCTAATTTAGAACCTGTGGATGCTCTGAGGTATGAATGAAAAAATTTAGTAAGTTATTATTTGCGAATCCAGGAATTCCTCTTAGTAGTCCTAAGCCTGGGACTGTTGAAGGGATTAGGCATGTTGCAAAATTAGGCTTGGATGCAATGGAGATAGAATGGACGCATTCGATCTTTACAACAGCTGAGAAGGCTCCTGAGGTTAAATCAGTGGCTGAGAAGGAGAATGTGGCTTTGACGTGCCACGCGCCTTTTTACATTAATCTCAATAGTTTAGAGCCTGCTAAAAAATATGCTTCTATCTATAGAATTGTAAAATCAGCTGAGATTCTGCAACTTTGTGGCGGTTGGAGTGTTTGCTATCATGCTGGATTTTATATGAAGATGGATCCTAAGGTTGTTTTTAAGACAATGGTGAAGCGGTTGAAGGATATTAATGTTGAGTTGAAGAAGAAGAACATATCTTCTGTTTGGGTTCGTCCTGAAACTACTGGAAAACCTTCTCAGTTTGGAAGTTTTGATGAATTACTTCGGTTGTGTAAGGAGGTTGGAACTTTACCAGTAGTTGATTTTTCTCATATTTATGCAAGAGATAATGGAAGATTTAATTCTAAAGAGGAATGGAGGGTGATGTTGGCTAGGATGGAGAAGAAGTTGGGTAGAGAATCTCTAGATAATATGCATATCCATCTATCAGGGATTGAATATGGTGAAAAAGGGGAGAGAAAACACCTTAATTTGAAGGATTGTGATTTGAATTGGAAGGATTTGCTTAAGGTTTGGAAGGAGTTTAAATTGAAAGGGATAGTTGTTTCTGAAAGTCCTAATATTGAAGAGGATGCTTTGTTGATAAAGAAGAGTTATGGTTCTTGAGGAAGGTTATACTGGTTGTGCACCCAGAGCTTCGGCAAGAGCTTGTTCTATTTCATCTTCCACTACGACTGAAAGCAATTTTGGAGAGGGGATGTTACCTGATCGGTATTCATGAAATACTATTTGGACTCCTCCCTGTCTAGAATCTAGACCAAGTTGGACTATGACATTAGTATCACCTGGTTGGTCTTCTTCTAGATCGTGCAGAAGCGAGATTTTGTAGAATAGTGTGCTTGTAGCGAGGGAGTATAATCTCGTTCTCGTTGGGCCATCATGGCAGGGAGCATGTTTTGGTAGAAATCCTTCTTCGGCTAGAAAATCATCTAAGGGTTTTGCTACTTCATCAAACCTAGCTGTAGGTATTATTGATGATCTCAATACTGTGTAAAAAGTGCATAGTCTGTAGAACTCTGCGTCTCCTGTTACAGGAGGAGGATTTACTCTGTAGAAGCCGTTGGCGAAAAGGGCGCATGGATCCTCTGTTCTTTCACGGAATGCTTCTAGTTGTTCTACTGCAGGACTGTCGTTTTTTACTAGAATGCTTCCACCCCCATGTCCATGAAAATGCACTTCACGACCTGTAGATTTGTTGAGAAATGTATTTCTTCCTAGTTGATATAATTCTGTGAGTTTTGGCATAATGAGGGAATTACTTTGGTTTTTATAAATTTATTGAAAAAGTAAACAGTTCTTGGAAACCTAACATTTTAAAAATGAGAGGATATTTGCCTCTGTTATGGGTGCGAGTGATATAAGGCGAAAGGGAAAGATTGGGGCAGAGAGTAGGACATTGCTTGCCCTGCATGATATTGTGAATGAGCTTCCTATCTCTAGTACGCTAAGGAGGGGATTGTCACGATTTTCTAGAAGACATAAGGATTTTGGATATTTTGTTCTCACTAAAAAATCGGTTCAGCATGAGGGAAGGGGTTTTTATGCACGTGATAAAAATAGATTGCTTTACTCAAAAGGTATTGGATATATGAGATCATTGGAGCAGAATTCGAGGAAGCAATTCGGTGCTTTTCGTGAGTTTGAGGGGAGTATATTTTATGATGATCCTAAGGAATGGACAGCAGATCATAAAGTTCCACCTCGTATTTGTGGTACTAATTTTCGATTTCAGTGCGGTATAGAATTTTTTCATTGTTTAGAGGCCATGGTTAATGCGATTAAGAGGTATAGGATTAGAACAGTTAAGGAATTGCATGATCGAAGGGTTAGCATTCCGTTATCTGTTACGCACTTTGAAGGGCTTACTAAGTATTTGCATAAGATTGCAAAAAAGGAGAAAGTGGATCTAAGTGGACAACAGGTAGATATGATGCAATGTTGCTCTGTTGTGCAGACTGTGCCCTCTTCAGTTAGATATAGCCGAGTATTTGATAATCAGTACAGAATTATTGGAAGATTAGCAGATGGGATTGAATTTGAAGAGACAAGGGGGAATGGGATTGTTGAGGTTGGAAAGGACGTGAGTTACTGGGTGGAGTTAGGTAAGGCATTTAGAAAAATGCTAAAAAATGGGTATGGTTTGCATACGCCAACAGCTGCTCATTGTCAAAATATTTTTTATGCTACTAAATGTAATACACCTTTTGCTGATTATGGTGATGTTGTTCCTACATCCAGAATGCCTGAGGGTTTGTATGGTGATTTTGTTGCAGCTACGATATTTCGGATAGGGCAAATTCCCTTTATGTCTGTGGGAGATAGTATTCGGGTTAGGGGTGCTTTGTATGGAGGTCTTCTGAATAATTGGAAAAGAGGGAGTGAGCTGGCTGTGGTGTTTCAGCCTTGGCAAGGATTAGCTCATGATATTGGTAGAGAATTGGAGGGTCTTCAAGGTAAACCTGGTGTGGAATTAGATGTTGATCTTGTTGAACCTGTGGTAAGTAGAGAACTGTATAATGAATTACTTGATTATCGGATGGAACCTGCTCACGGATTTAGGGATAGAATGATGGAAGTGGATGGTTTTTTTCTGGAAAATCAGTCACCTAATCCCCCTCTTAAACATTTGCTTAAACCTCTTGCAGAGACTCGTATTTTGGCTTATGATTCTACGATGGCGGAGTTTAAGAAAAAAGATATTGTTTTTAATGGTGTTGAGTAAGGAGATAAGAAAAGCCCCTGGTGAGAATCGGCACCGACGGCTCAATCCGTCGACACTTGAGTAGTACAGGGTATCAGCTAAAAACACGCTGATACCCTGAAGCTAAAATAAAGCCTCTGGTGAGATTTGCACTCACGACCTGCGCTTTACGAGAGCGCCGCAATGGCTACTATGCTACAGAGGCATGGGATTAGAATGTTAGTTGCATTATAAAAAAGTTTACAATTTCTTCAAGATTTCGTCTTTAGAAGTTAATACTTTTTGACAATTATTGCAGACAAAGTGTTTTTTACCTTTATCATCCTTGATTACTGTGCCGAGTATCTTTTTTAGGAAGGTCTCTTCAATCTTTTTCTTGCAGATTTCGCATTTCATTGTAGATGGGAAGAGGAAAGGATATTTAAAACTAACTAAAGTGTTACGAACTCTGTCTTGACTTGCTTTAGACTTGTGAGGCTAATAACCTTAGAGAATCCATATTTTTGGATAGCCTGCTTTGTCCATGCGTAATATTCGTCAATATCCTTTACCCTCAGTTTTAGGATCATTTCGTAATCACCTGTGATGATATCTACGCTTTCTACATGGGAGCTTTTGGCGATTTCGGTAGCGACTTGCTCTGGCTGGCCGTATTTGGAAGCATTTATGTTGACTAATAGGTAAGCGCAATGTCCCTCACCTATGTTTTTGTAATTAAAAACAGCTTTGTAGGCTTTTACTTTGTCTTCTTTTTCTAGCTTTTTTATGTTGTAGTGGATTGTAGTAGAGGGCTCTTTAAGTTTTTTAGCTACTCTTGCTATTTGCGGTGTGCAATAGCCTTGTTTGAACAATTCTACAAGTTTTGGGGATATATCCTTCATAAAGTTGAATAATCTACAGTTATTTATAAGTTTTTTGGTTATAAATTGAATATTATGCAGTTATTAATATAAAGGAAGTGGGATTTGTCTTATGCATGATAACAGAACATATGAGCAAACTGAAAATTGGAATCATTGGCTTTGGTCAAATGGGACAGTTTATGGCTAAGCATCTTAGTAGAGATCACGATGTTATGGTAAGTGATGTGGTTGATATGGGGGATGAGGCTGAAAGGTTGGGTTTTTCATTTGAATCAACTGAGAAGGTTGCTCAGAGTGATCTTGTTATGCTTTTTGTTCCAATTGCTGCCATGGAGGAAACTTGTGAGCGTATTAAAGATCATCTCAAACCAGGGAGTATTGTGATGGATGGATGCTCTGTTAAGGTAAATCCTGGTAAGGTTATGGAGAAGGTATTGCCTAAGTATGTTGAACTTTTAGGATGTCATCCATTGTTTGGGCCACAGAGTGGTCGAGATGGAATAAAAGGGTTGCAGATTGTTTTGTGTGATATTCGCTGTTCACGGATTGTGGAGGTTAGGAAGATATTCACGGATTTGGATCTTATTGTTGTTGAGATGAGTGCTGAGGAACATGATAGACAGATGGCAAAAACACAGGCTTTGGAATTATTCTTAGGTAGGATTTTGATTAAGATGGGTGCTGCGGCTGGGAAGATCAGTACTCCGGGTTTTGATAAATTGCTTGAGGTTAAGCAAATGTTAGAGGAAGATTCTGATGAGTTGTTTTTTTCTATACAAAGAGAGAATCCTTTTGCTCAGGATATTAGAGATCAAGTTAAAAAAGAGATGATGAGGATTGATGGTGAGATAAAATGAATGAAGAAGAATTAAGACGTAAACGAATTATTGAGGAATCACAGAAGAGACAAATGGCTGGGGAACCACCAAGAACTTTACAGCTAGAACAATGGGAGCGAAGCGATACTGTCGGTGAATGTCCCTATCTCGGAGATTGGACGCTTACGAGATGGGAATGGTGATGTAATTCTAATCCCTGATATGACCCATAGGATTGTTGAAGAGAAGGAATTAGTTGATGGTATGGATGCGGTTTTGTATAATACTGCTTGTGATTATCCAGAAACTTCTGATTATGGAATATTGGCAGAGAAGCTTGCCTCAGAGATAGGTCTTCAAGGTAAAAATGTACTGGAGATAGGATCTGGACCAGGAAATTTGTGTAAAGAGATTCTTGATAGAGGTGCTAGTATAGTTATTGGTGTTGATGGAGCTTCCAGTATGGTAAATCATGCATTAGAAAAATACCAAGAAGATGTTAAAGAAAACAAATTGGACTTCAGAAAAGAATCTGTATATGATTTAAGATTTAATCCTAGATTTGATTTAGTTGTTTGTCAAAACTCATTCCATCAGTTGCATCATCCTGCGGAGGCACTTAATGAGATGGTGAAGGTTTGTGCTGATGGAGGAACGGTCTATGTAGCTGACTTTCGGAGAGATGTTTCAAGAGAAGAGGTTATGCAGAGGCTGCATTGGACCAAACCAGAGATTCGTCAGATTGTGATTGAGTCAATCAATGCTGCCTTGACAAAGCAGGAGTTTAGGGACATTTTGGTTTCCATAGAGGGTATCACATCTTCTGTGACCAATGCAGTGGATCCACATGGAATATCTGGAAGGGTGAATGAGCTCATTAGGCGAGATCCTGTTCCTCATTTTAGGGATTATGTTATCTCTCAGACAGTTCGTATTCACAAGAATGAATACATCGATCCGGCGATGCAGAGGAATGAAATGCAACAAAGATTGTATTAGGAGGGAAAAATGAAACAAAATGAAAAATCTAGAAGATTGAAAGCAGAGGTAGTGGGGAGCATGCTTAGATCACCGGAATTATTGAAGGCTCGTGCCCTATTTAAGGAAGGAAAAATGAGTAATGTTGACTTTAAGCAAGTAGAAGATAAGGCTGCGTGTGAATGCTTGCATATTCAGGAAGATGCAGGAGTAGACATTGTGACTGATGGAGAGGTTCGTCGTGATGTGTTTGCAAGCCAGCTTGCGCAGTCTACTGAAGGCTTTTCAACAGTATCTGGGAATTGGGTGGATTGGTTTGATATGGAGGGCAACAAAATAAGAGATCCAGTTACAGTGGCTGTGGTGAGTAAAATCAAAAGAAAAAGGCACCTCTCTGCTGAGGAGTTTAGCTTTATTCGTGGGATTGCTAAGAAAAAAGTTAAGGTTACACTGCCAAGTCCATCTATGCTTGCGTATTATTGGCTTCCAGGAGTTTCCGATAAGGCTTATCCATCTACAGACGCTTTTTTGGCAGATGTTGCTCAAATCCTTAAGGATGAAGTAGAGGAGTTGGTTCGTCTTGGGGTGGAATATGTACAGTTTGATGCTCCTGAGTTTGGAATGCTCATTGATCCACATCAAAGGGGATGGTTTGAACAAAAAGGTTTTGTGCCTGACAAGCTTATTGATGATGGGGTCTCCATGATGAACTCTATTATTGATTTACATCCTGACATTACTTTTGGGGTGCATATCTGTAAAGGGAATGATGCCAATAGGTTTATGGCTAAAGGAGGATATGCAAAGATTGCTGAGAGGGTTTTTCCTAAACTTCACGCTCAGAGATTGCTGTTGGAGTTTGATGATGAGAGATCAGGAGACTTTGAGTGCTTGAAGTTTGTTCCTGATGATAAGATTGTTGTTTTAGGTCTTATTAGCACGAAGAAGTCAGAGATGGAGACGCTAGAAGGGTTACAGGAACGGATTCAGGAAGCTTCACGAATTATTCCGTTGGATCGCTTGGCTGTGAGTACTCAATGCGGCTTTGCCTCTGTTGCTAAAGGAAATTTTCTTAGTTTTGAGACTCAGTTGGAGAAGTTAAAGCTTGTTGCTGAGGTAGCTGGATTGGTGTGGGAGAAATGAATCCACGATTAACACCTATTGAAATTCCTCAATACGCAGATGTAGGTAGTTTTATTGAAAATTTTGCTAGAGGAAATGGATGTCCAGATGCAGATCAGGAATCTCTTCTTGTCTATGGGTTTGCAAAAAGACGATTACCTAACATATTTGAGGAAGTTGAGATTGATTATAGGGGGATGTATAGGTTAGAGATATACACAAAATGTTGTATGTTGCCCAATGGAAGATTACATCCGTTTGCACTATCAGTCCACGATCCTGATAAAATTACTACTCCAGAAGATTTGCTGAGATTTACGGAGGAGATCGTGCCTTTGGATGAACTCTATGATTCATTGATAGGGGTTTTTGTGTGATGGCTTTTATTGTTTTAACCGAAAGTAAACGTAAAGATTTCAAAGCCAGGTGTGGAGGTCTCTATGACGAGCAGATGAGATCCATAGGTTGGCTCGTCTAGAATGGTGTAGAGGTCAAAGTCAGCTACCTTTACTTTGCTGTGTTCTTCTCCATCTAGGTAGATGGTGAGCTCTTCCTCTGTGTCTGAGCCTGCAACGATGTTTACCTTTTTGGCGAAGTAGTGAAGAATGATCTTACCCTTGGCAGAGACTAGTTTCATTCCGTCTCGGTTATTTAACCATGCGCCATCTAGGTAGAAAAGGTTCGGGTTTATCTCTTGAGGTGCCTTGTATTCGACTATTTCGTCTGGAGAGATGCCTTCCTCGTTGCCCATGTGGTCTCTGTAAAAGCCATGGCCAAAGTAGATCTCTGGTGTAGCTATCTTTTTGAAGTCTACATTATCCGCTTTGGGAGTTACTGCGTCCTTTTGGATTATTTCTTTTAACTGGAGAACTTCATTTCGCTCTTCCAAAAGGTCTTGGATTTTAAATTCCGTTTCACCATAACCTCCCTCACCAATATGATCATAGACTATGAATCCGTCAATGTCAATGAGGTATTTTCGTGGCCAGTAACGATTATTGTATGCTCGCCAGGTTTGGAAATCATTATCAAGAACAACAGGGTATGTGATGTTGAATTTCTTTACTGCGTTTGCCACATTTTCATATTTTTTTTCAAAAGCAAACTCTGGAGAATGGACTCCCACAATAAGGAGGCCTTTGTCTTTATATTTTTCATTCCACGCCTTGATAAATGGAAGGGTTCTTTGGCAGTTAATGCAGCTGTAGGTCCAAATATCCAGAAGGATTACTTTTTTCCCAATATAGTCCTCAAGTTTGAATTCTTCACTGTTGATGTAACCTGCTATACCAACGAGTTCTTTTGCAGTGGGATACAATGCTTGTTTTTTCAGGCTTCTTAATGAGGTGGATTGTTGGAATGGTGTTGCGTTTTCCTCAGATGTGGAGGGTTTTGCTAGCTCAATTACTTCTGTAGGATCAGTAACTCTGGTTTTGGAGGTTTGGATAAGAAAGATAGCTCCGAGTATGAGGATGATGGCTGCGATTAGGGAGATTGTGTTCTTTTTCATTTTAAAAGGAGGTCGTTCAACAGGGAAATGTTCGCTACGAGGTTAAGGGTTTTTGTGAAAACAAGGATGCCTATGAGGATTAAGAGTATTCCTACGATGATATTGAAGTATTTAAGGACTGGTTTTGACTTTTTTAGAATAATGATAAGTTTTTCTGAGAAGAGTCCTAGTAAAAGGAAAGGAATTCCAAGGCCAAGTGAGTAGGTAAGGAGGAGGATAAAGCTTAGGCTGGGTTTTGCAACTGCCAAAGCGAGGACTGTTCCTAAGATAGGACCTACACAAGGTGTCCAACCTACTGCGAAAGCTGCGCCGAATACGAATGCTGTTAGATAAGTAACTTGGAAGCGTTTTTTTATGAGGATTTTATGGTCTTTTTCAAGGAAATTAATTTTTAGCAAACCTACAATGTAGAGTCCAAAGATAATAATTATTAATCCTGCTATTTTTGAGAGCCATGCTTGGACTGATTGTGATACTTGGAGGAGGATGGTGTTGAGGAGGACTCCTAAGAGTGCGAACACGGTTGAGAATCCAAGGACAAAGAAAACGCTTGTTATGAATAATTTAGTTTTTGAGGATTGGGTTCCTGCGAGGTAAGCTAGGAAACCTGGAATTAAGGGCAGAACGCAAGGGCTGAGGAAGGAGACTATCCCTGCTATGAAGGCTGCGATTATTGTTACTTCTACCATGGGTTGCTATGAGTATGGATGTTTAAATAATTAATGGAACTATCATCCGTGCTTGAGAATTTGGTTGGCTGCGTAGACCCCAGTGATAAAAGCATCCTCTAATCCGCAAATGTTGTAATCAGAGGCAAGATAAAGACCTTCATCAAGTTTTTGAGAAACCCATTTATCTCCTGATAACACGATCGCAGGATCCCAGGAGATTGTTTTGACAACATGGTGATATTCATAGTATTTCTCTAGGGGAGGGGATAGGGTTTTGCTGAAAACAATATCACTTCCTGTTGGTTGTCTCCAGAGTATTGTTATTTCATGGTGTTTGGGTTTAAAGAAAACAACTTTCTTGTTTTTGTAGGCATCTTCACGTTTCCCCACTACATGGATGACATGGAATGGAATATTAAATTTTGGTTTCGGTGTTTTTTTGTAGATTTTCTTTGCAAATTTATAGGGCATGGCAATAACCACATTTTTTGCAGTATAGTGGCCTTTAGAGGTTCTTACTCTGTATAGACCTTTTGATTTTGTTAGAGAGTGGACTGTGGTGTGATCGATTCGTTGATGCCATCCATGGGTTAATCGTGTAACAGCGTGTCTAAAGTCGACTTCGTATGATGGAAGGAGGGCTGCCATTAGATTATCAAGATAGAAGAAGGTATTTTGTTTTTCGTATTCTGTAAAGCCAGTGCTATGGAAAAGAGGATGGAAGAAATTTTCGTTAATCCACTCTAGTTTATGATCCTTTACAAATTTCTTTCCTGATTCCTTTACGTATGCTTTGAGGACTGGATCAGATGCTAAGATATCTTTTTGTTGTTCGTGAATGGCTCTTTGGCGTAGGTTGTTGAGTCGTTTTCGATAATCCCATAGCGTGAAGAAGATGGGAATGAGCTTTGGGAGCTGCAACCAGACACGCCAATTGCAGATCGTGATAAAGGTTTTTCCTACAATAAAATAACAGTCCCAAGATCTTATCGGATCACCGTAGTCGCAATATTTCTTTACGTTGGTGTAATCGCAGGTCATATAGGAGGCGCCATAATCCACTAGATGAGATTTTGAGGTTCGCATTCTCCCTCCAAGTTCTTTGGTAAGTAGGAGAAAGTCCTCTTTTTT
>Ga0187833_10002672_pt1 | contig 18869 bp, 14 predicted proteins | sample ETNtaG_37_FD_167968 | JGI IMG/M metagenome (GOLD analysis project Ga0187833, IMG submission 167968) | Marine microbial and viral communities from oxygen minimum zone, Eastern Pacific Ocean - ETNP2014_SV_400_PacBio MetaG (Illumina Assembly) | ecosystem: Environmental > Aquatic > Marine > Hypoxic...
GCCCTCCTTTCATATTACGTATAGGATTAATTTCCCATACTAGCAGGTGGACCACTTTTTGGGGGGAGGACCAGGGTTCAGCATCTGGTCTGACTGCAAGCAAGACCCCCAACCCACCCAATGGGCCGCCCTTCGAAACATAGGAATCCTGGCTATGGATTAAGCAGCACCCCTGTTCCAGATTCAACGACACAATGAGTATTTGGAATGTTTTAAAGAGACACTTAAAATTTATACCCCGTATGCGTACCCCGGATAGATTTTGCTTGAATGGCTATCCAAAAGAGAAATAGTTAATAAGCCATAATAAAAGAGCTCATCGGGTTCATATCCCGAAGGTCGAAGGTTTGAATCCTTCCCCCGCTACCTATAAATAATTAATATTATCAATAATATATAAAGACCATAGCGTCTTTTTAATTTCTTCTATATTATCTTTACCCAACCATATACCCAACCTTGATGGTAATAATTAAGGGTAATCCTAGCCTAATTAACTCCCCAAAATTAAAAAATTTGAGAGGTATGAAAGTACCATTCATATCAATCTCATAATTCTAGGTTGAGGGATGATTCTAGGCATTATGTAAATTTGGTATCGGCAACCTCCTCTGACAACACTATCCCATTATGATTTATTCCATGATTTCATCTTTGTCGTTAAGTGTTCATTAATTGAACCTTTTGACTGGTCACATGAAAATCCATAATGTATGAAATAAGGCACTTCCAACCTACCCAGAGGGCCTTTGTGAAGCAGCTACTTGTATTATTCTGGATAAAATTGGTGTTAGTACCAACGGTTTATGCTGAGGATGACAAGTGGATTAATGGGATTAAGTTTAGATATGGGGAATCTGCAAACCGGACGGAATTTTATATGGGTGAGGACCAAATTTTTAGAACAGCTTATAAATATGCTAATATGCAGAAAGAAGAGGGTGGACGTATGTTCCCTATTGCCCTTGCATTACCCGAAACCCTGATGAACTCATATTCATTCCGTGGTGGTCAGTTGGAATTTCGGCCCAAAACTGAAGTACGGGATTTAGCGCCAGCTGACGTAGATATAGAGGGAAGGAAAAGTGGAGATGAAGTCATTCTTCTTCAATTGGATGCGGAGAGAACAGCGCTTTATAATGACTTCTATAATACCACTGATTAAGCTTTTGCTGATTATCTAATTAACACACGTACCAAAAAATTCCCTCTTTCATAAAGGTACTCCATAATCTTTATCCCTTCAGGATGGATACCGTAGTCTTGAAATCACCAAAACATTTTTAAAGAAGGGAACCATCGAGAATGGCTGTTACTGTCATATGGTGAAGGACCTTCTTGAGCAATAGAAATGCGCTTGAATGGGTTTGGATTAAGCTTTTCGAAAAATTTCACCTCGCTGTTTTACCGGATTCAATAATGATAAATCCCCTGTTTCTATATCATTTCCAACTGGAAAAGGAGGCTTGGGGTCTAAACCAAGGCCAACTAAAACTCTATCATTAGTATAGTAGCAATCTAATATTTTTTCTAAAATTTTATCGATAAATATTTTTTCAGTCTTTGAAATTATTTTAAAAATTATATCTTTTTCATGCTCTGGTAGATCAATAAATTCCGATTTATATTTTTCTTGAGATAATTTATTTATATTTTTTAAATGTTTTATTATTTCTGGAATGATATATGAATCATACTGTGCAATATATTCAAAGAATCCAATTTCACTCGCAGAAGGCATTTTCCCATCTTTACTTTTGGGGATTATAATTTTGAGCAAGGAATTTAATATTAATATATCACTTGTTTTCATTCATTTGAGCATTCAAAGGTTTTTGATTTAAACACATGCGTGAATTAGTCAAAGATATTGGCGATATTATTTTTAATATGATCTGAAATGTAAAGAGCTATTGCTTGAATTGTCGAAGTAGGATTTACTGCTGCAGAAGTCACAAAAAGACTAGCGTCAACTATAAATAAATTTTTAATATCATGACAACATCCCCATTTGTTAACAACTGATATATTTGGATCATTGCCCATACGAGTAGTCCCCATCAAATGCCATCCAGCCATTCTCATAGGGGCATCTGTATGTATTTTCCATGCTCCTGCAGTTTCCATCAATTCTCTACCTCTATCTACACCATAGGGTATCATTTTTTTACTATTTTCACTTATTATATAATTAATTTTTGGAGCTGGAATACCATTAGAATCCTTCAATACTGGATCGAGTGTTACTGAATTATGTATTTCAGGCAAATCTTCAAAACATATATGGCAACTAATTTTTGTACCGAAGTGTTTTTTAAATTCATCATGGTGATTTTCTCCGAGATTTATATCACCATTAATAAAACCTTCTTGAGCAGTTGCAACTGGCGGAGTTCCTCGATTCATCTGTAATCCAAAACCTCTCAGAAAATTTCTGTTTTTATCAGTATCACAAAATTCTTGACTAGAAATACAGCAACCTATCGGTCCTAAATAAGATTTTAAATCATGTTCAAAATAACCTTCTACCTTTCCCCATGGGTGAAGCATCAGGTTTTTCCCTACATACCCAGAACGATTAGCTAAACCATCTGGAAATTGTTTAGAAACAGAATTCAACAAAAGTCTTGGTGTCCCCACGCCATTGCAAGCAATAATTACAACTTCTGCTTTTTGCCTGCATTCAATTCCATCTTCATTATAATAAATAACACCATTTGCTAAACCTGATTTGTTAATTGTAATTTCACGTACCCGGCAATTAGTCTTAAGCTCAACACCTTTTTTCCTTAATGCAAGAGGCCAATAGGTAACATCTGCACTTGATTTCGCACCTTGAGTACAGCCAGAAACACATGGTCCAAGATTTATACATTTATCTCGTCCACTATAGGGTTCACTAATAATTGCCACATCAGGCGGCCACCAATGCCAGCCAAGCTGGTTAAAAGCTTTAGCCATAATATTTCCCATTTGACCCATAGGAATTGGCGGTAACGGTGCTTTTTTTGGTGGATAGGCAGGATCACCACCTAAGCCAGAAACTCCAATAATTTTATCATTTAAATTATAAAATTTTTCTATTTGGTAATAGTCAATAGGCCAATCTTCTGATACCCCATCAAGTGTTTTGACTTTAAAATCAAAAGGATGAAATCTGGGGAAATGCGCAGCATATAAAATTGAACTTCCCCCTACTGCATTGAAGTTAGCTATGGATATTGGTGAATTTTCTGTATCATTGATAGGATAATCAGATTTATTTTGTCTCACATTAGGACTAATTGACATTTCAGTATTTAGAAGTCTTTCCCAGTTTCTATAATTTGAAGGATAATCGGTCTGTTTCATCCAATCCCCTTGTTCCATACACATAATTCGAGTGCTAGTATCTGAAAGACTCCATGTGGTTGCAGCACCAGAAGGACCCGCTCCTATTATAAGAAAATCAACTATATCTTCAGCCATATATATATATTTCTAGTGTTTATTTTCTTATTATGAAATTAATTTTCATTATTATAGCTTGTATTATTAAAACTAATCAATAACTTTTAAAAAATGCAAAAATACTATAGTATGGATAACACATTAAATAGTGTCATCCTTTTTATATTTTATAGTAAATTAAAGATGTAAAATAAAATATATAATATGCAATTTTAAAAAATATTTAATTTTTTAATGAATTTAAAGAATTCCAATCAAATTCAACACCATGTCCAGGAATATGTGGAGCTTCAACAAAACCTTCTCTTATGGGTAAAGGGTGCTTTATATATTCATCTAATCCAAAGCCATGAATTTCTAATAAAGAACTATTGGGTATTGCTGCCAATAAATGAACATGCAGATCATGAACACCATGTGATGTAACATTTAAATTATGAGATTCCGCAATCTTAGCAATCTTCATCCAAACTGTAATTCCTCCACAATTTGAAACATCTGGTTCAGGGAAAGTTACTCCACCTTCACTGATCAAATTCTTAAATTCATAGATTGTATGAAGATTTTCTCCTGCTGCAACTGGAAGAGACCCCTCTTTTTCTATTCGGCAATAACCTTTTAAGTCATCTGGTATGGTGGGTTCCTCTAGCCAATAAACATTTAAGTCAGAAAGAACATTAGAAGCTTTAATAGCTTGATCAACACTCCATCCCATATTTGCATCAATCATTAAGTGAATATCTGGTCCTAGCAGGTTACGTACTTCTGACACACGTTCAAAATCTTCTGATAACATTCTTCTTCCAACCTTCATTTTAATGGCTTTGAACCCTTTTTTTAGATTTTGTTCAGTCTGAAAAAGCAATTGATCCAATGAAAATTGTAAATCTATACCACCCGCATATGCTGCTACTTTTGAATTACAACCACCAAGAGCAATCCATAAAGGTAAATTCATTTTTTTGCATTTAAGATCCCACAATGCGATGTCTATTGCTGAAATTGCAAAAACGGGTAACCCACCTCTTCCGACATAATGAAGATGCCACCACATTTTCTTCCAGATTTTTTCAATTAGATTTTCATCTTCATTTATTAGAATTGGTTTAAGATCTATATCAATAATTTTTTTAATAGCAACTCCACCACTTCCTACAGTATACGTGTAACCTAGACCCTCATTACCTAAATAGTCTTGAATACGAACACATATTAATTCAAATGATCTCATTTCCCCATGAGTTGAATCAGTTAGAACATGAGGCAATTGTATTCGATAACATTCTGATTTTACACTAGTAATTGTCATAATAAGTTATTATTTTTATATAAAATATGTAAATAAAATCTATTTTAAATTATAAAATATTATTTATAAATCTAGTAATACAATATATTTTTCCCATAAAACAATATTAATATATAATTTCAATTAGTACTTCAAAAAAATTATAAATATTATTATTATGTTATTATAGAAAAATATTTATTAATTATCACTTTGATGGAAATACATACTGTATTCCATAACAATAGATCTAAATAAAATGGATTGTTTTTATTAAATGAATTATAAAGACTGTGGTACGCTTATTCATAAAGCTCTAATTTTTATTTGCTTACTATAAAAGAAAATAATAAATAGAATAATAATTAATTTCTCTGTGTGGTTCATGTCCTAAAAGCCATTCTATAAACCTTAACCAGTGTATTTAGGTTTAGAGTGTCAACACCAACCACTGGCTTTGTCAAGAAAGTATTATAAATTAAAGAATGTTCTCGTCTATCAACACTTTATGAAAGAGTTGATTACTCAGATCATGCATTTCTCTTAATCGCTTAATTAAATTGAAGCATCATCATTCCAATCTATCAAGGAATTATCCAGCTCCAAGCAGCAAATTAGGTGCCGATAGAAAACAAAGATATCAAAAATCAAATGTAAATGATGAATTCTTTTGTAATCCTTAAGATGTTTATAATTAAACTAATAAATATTAGGCTCCAGCATATTTATAAAATAAACCTAGTTTTTTTGCCAGGGGCAAATTTCAGTCCATTTAATATTAGACCATTCAATAGAGATAGATTGAAGTTTATTCAAAAGAATAGTTCTAGATTCTTCAGAATCAACTAAAGGCGAACCTTTGAAATAGATAATTAAAGTATTTAATCTTCTCAAAGCATATTTTTTACTCAAATAATTACCACCATAACGTATGATTATTTTTCTTTTCCATTCAAAAGGAACTAATCCTGTTTCAATCAAATACTCAGCATCACGATGTTTACTTTCAACTAATATTCGAAATATTAAATATGAATAGTATTTAATCAATAAAAACAAAAAAATCATCATAATCCCAACAAACAAACTGTATACTATAAATTGTAACATATTTAAGTCTATTAAGTATTCTTATACGGATCAGCAGCATCACGCAAACCATCTCCAACAAAATTAAAACTCAAAACTGTTATAACAATAAATAATCCAGGTATGAGTAACCATGGACTTTCATTTAGAGCGCGTATACTCTGAGCTGATTGTAATAGTACTCCCCAACTTATTGAAGGGGGTTGGATTCCTATTCTTAAAAAGCTTAATGCAGTTTCAGCAATGATCATACTGGGTATTCCAAGACTAATGCTAACAATGAGGTAACTCATAAATGATGGTAAGATATGTTTTATTATTATTTGTAGAGCAGGCATTCCCATCAAACGTGCTGCAAGAACAAAATCAGCTTCACGTAGTTCGATCGTTTTTCCTCTAACAACTCGGGCAAGATTAGCCCAACCTACTGCAGAAAGAACTATTGTAATCCCAAAAAATACTTGGGTACTGCTCCAATTAGCAGGTAATGCTGCTGCCAATGCCATCCATAGAGGAATAGTAGGAATACTTAATACAAATTCTATAATTCTTTGGATAAAGATATCTGTTTTTCCACCAAAATATCCAGAGACCCCACCTATAATACTTCCAAAAATAAAACTAAGTAAAACACCTGCTACACCAATAAATAATGAGATTTTTCCAGCCACAATAGTTCTAGAAAACATACACCTACCAAATTCATCCGTACCGAATGGGAACCACTGACCTGGTTTCTCAACACCAAAAAGATGCATGTTAGAATTAAAAATACCAAAAAAACTATATTCATGTCCCTTTTTTAAAAAACTAATTGGATAAATAATGTTTTTATCTTTTACATATGTCTTTCTCCAAGTAACTGGATCGACTTCTTGCTTAAGACCAAAAACAAATGGTTTGAAATGAAAATTCCCATCATTATCTACAAAATGGATACCTTGTGGTGGCATGAAAATATACTTCTCATGGTATTCTCGGGCATCGTTTACTGAAAAGAATTCTGAAAAAATACTCAGAATGTACATGATAATCAGAACTGTAAAACCGAACATGGCAAGTCTGTGCTTTCGCATTTTCCTCCAGACAAGTTGCCACTGAGATACCATATAATACCTATCTTCATCAGACAGGTTAGTATCTGTAACAGTTAAAATGTTAATTTTTCTGAAATAATCAACCAGGCTCAGTCTCCTTTTCAAGTTTGATACGTGGATCAAGTTTAACCAACAACAAATCAGCAACTGAGGTACCAACCACAACAAGGAATGTCATAAACATTAGAAGTGTTGCTGCAAGATAGGTGTCTTGACTCATTAATGATCTCAACAATAATGGGCCAGCTGTTGGAAGATTAAGAATTATGGCTGTAATAGTCGCAGCAGATATTGTAGCCGGAAATACCATAGCAAATTCACTTACAATAGGATTTAATGCAAGACGAACAGGATATTTAAATAACAATTTTCCCTCCTTTAATCCTTTAGCTCTTGCAGTTATGACATACTGTTTTTGTAATTCATCTAAAAGTGATGCCCTCATTACACGGATCAAACCAGCGGACAATGAAGTACTCACAACAATAATTTGAAGAGGTAAATGGCTCATCATATCTAAGAATTTATTGACACTCCATGGTTTGGAAAGATATTCTTCAGAATATAGACCATCTAGATCAAGACCAAACCATGCTAATCCAAAATAAAGAATGATCAGAGCCAAAAGGAAATTTGGTGTAGCTAATCCTAGAAATCCAAAAATCGTTACTAAATTATCACCGATAGAATATTGATGCGTTGCTGAATATATTCCAATAGGAATTGATATAAAATATGTAAATATAATTATTAGGAAAGCGATGAAAAAAGTAAGTACAAGACGTTCACCAATGAGCTTACTAACAGGTTCATCCCATTCAAATGAATGACCAAAATTACCGTCAATAAATCCAGAAACCCATCTAAAATATTTCTGGTATATAGGAAGATCTAATCCATATTGTACCCGTAAAGCATCAATCTCTGCTTTTGACAATACATTGCCTTGTTGCTCAAGCCTAGAAATGATTGTAGAGAGAAAATCACCAGGTGGTAATTGAATTACTAGGAAGGAAATTATTGAGACAAGCCATAAAACTAAAAACATGTATAGAATGCGTCTTATGAGATAATCTCTCATCACTATGATCTTTTACTATGTTTTTGTATAGCATACAAAAAACTAAAATTATTCCCGTGAAATTTATCACGGGAATAACGTTTATTCCGTCATCTATTCATCCAACCAGAACTGTTCTGGAAGGAACTGTACCCATTGTCGATAAGTCCAACTCCACATCTCACCATTTTTAGGTCCATTTCTTAGATTGGATCTAATCAATAAAGGTTGTGGGGGTAAACCTACTGTTCCGATAGCATAAAGGTTCTTGATTTGAGTTTCAAAAATCTTTGTAGCAATAACTTTGTATTCTGGATTGTCAAGGGTTATTTGTTGAAGTTTTTCATAATTTTTTACCTGTTGTATTACCTCTTCAGGTGGTTTCTCTCCTTTCGCTCCATCTGACTGAATCCATTTGTGCCACTCACTTGCACCATAACCATATGGTGGAAGGGTTTGCCAGTTTGTTCCAGACCAAAAGGGTACTTCTGCAACATCATATGCCCATGCAGGGACATCCAGTTCTCCTGCATTTCGTTTTTCTTGAAAAAGATTAACCTGAACAAATTTTAAATCTGTACGAACACCTACATCGTTCCAATATTTCGCAACAAGCTCTGCAGTTTTTTTCCATGCGGGTTCAGGCGCACCTTCTTCCATCTGAATAATAAATGTTTTTCCATTCGGACCAATCCTAAAACCGTCAGAATCGCGCTTGTCCATACCCATTTCATCAAGGAGCTTATTAGCTAATTTAGGATCGTACTGAACAAAATAATTTCCCATCCATTCTTTATAGTATGAATCACTTGGTACTGGACTTGCCTGCCTTGGAGTAGCCTTTCCAAAATAGACTAGATTATTTATTTCATCACGATTCATGGCAACAGACATTGCCTGTCGGAATCTTAAATCTCCATATACTTTACGTTTTACTGGATCAGAGTGATTAACATTGAAAGAAAATGTAAGTTCGTTTCCCCTCAAATATGTTAACAGTCTTGTAACGAATCCTCCAGATTTCTCATTTTCTTTATAAGTTGTATAATTAGCTAATGCTCCCCAACCATAATGGGTATAATCTCCTGCTATACCTTTTAGATCTTGGACTTCAAGATCCTGAACCATTAATCTTCGCAACCCGTCAGTGTAAGGAAGTTGATTGCCGTCAACATCGACCTTAAAGAAATATGGATTCCTCTCAAAGATCTTGTTTCCTCCAGAATCCTTTTCTACAAAAATATAAGATTCAATTGTAGGTTGCCGTGGGTCAAGATGGGCATCTGCAAACCATGTAAACGTATATGGTTTTTCTTTTTCCAGTAACATTTTTACCCAACTTTCAAACCCTAATTCCTTGGCTAAATTTTCAGCATCAGGATTATGATCTTTATGAAATTTTGACAAATAATGTTTTGGCCGAATACCTGTATAACCCCGCTCACTAGTTAATGTGATGACAAATGCTGGATTTGGAATCTTAAATTTCCACATAAAGGTGTAATCATCTACACGGACAAATTCAACCAGTTCTCCACCTGCTTTCCAATTATTATCTGGACTAGGAGTAACTTCTTTGTTAGCTAAAATACTTTTGTAGAAAAACTCAACATCATCAACAGTTAGTGGCCTTCCATCAGACCATTTCATCCCTTCTCTTAAAGTTAATGTAATCGTTTTTAAGTCATCTGAAAGTTTAAACGATTTTGCTATATTTGGAACAGGTGTTAAATAATCTGTACCAAAAGTAAGCATTTTTTGAAGACGCATTTCTACAATATCCCAAGAACAACAGTTAGGTGTAACAGCAGGTCCCTTAAGTATACCGCCATATTTTCCAATTGATACAAGAGGTTCAACTACAGCAGGTTCTTTTGGTAGCCTTTCAGATACAGGAGGTAATTTCCCTTCAGAAACCAATTTAGCTAGTGTAGGAGCTTCTTGATACGAGGTGATAGTGTAACCAGTAGCTGATTTATAACTAGAAGGAGTAGAAAAAAGAATTGGTAAATTCTTTTTCTTTATTTTTCCATCAGCAAATACACTTGTATTTAATAAAAAAAACATAGTGACAGAAACTAAGGCTTTTACAATCCATCTTAAATTTACAATTTTAATAATTAATTTATTCATTTTATTCTCCGCTTTTATTTTTAAAAAAAAAATAACAATGTTCTTCATTCAAGCAACTCTTTAGCTTTCTTTTAAGATTTTACTATTATTTCTATCAAGGAAAGCCGTTAAAAAGTTGCATTTCATATACTAATATAACAGCCTAATATATCATATTGCAAGCAAATAATATAAGCTAGATTGTATTTTTTATTTTTATAATCCAAAAACTAAAAGATACTTGCTGTATTTGTTTCAGCATAGCCTAGGCCAAACTTGTAACTGAATCTTGGGTCTGTATCAAACCGGACAATATGATTCCACAGAGCTCCTCGTTCATCTATATGACATAGTCCCCACCTGACACCATCAAGTGGATGTTGGTAACTAATTTCTGCTCTAAAAGCCCCTGGAGCCTGTGGTGTATTGTGGACATGTGACATGATTTCAAAATTAAGACCGTCACTTGCCCATTGAATTGTATCTTGTTCTGGACCGTCTCTATTAAGAAGTGCAGCAATACCTCCGTTGTAATGCCAAAGCATGGTTTCGTGGCCACTATTTGTAATGGGATTTAGATCAGAATGTCTATATGGGCCTTCTGGTTTATTTGAGATGGCAACTCCCCAACGTGTATCTGGTCCTGCATATTTGTGTCCCCCTTCACTCACTATACCCTCATATCCATATCCACATTTGTAATAAAGCCACCAAGCATTCTTGTAGAAATAAAGACTAGGATCATGTGTAACACCTCTAAACATCCCAGAATTATAATTAACATTACCACCAAACCATTCACCGTCTTCCATTGGTGTGAGGATGGTATGGTTCACTTTTTCCCAAGGACCATTTGGATTGTCAGCTATGGCCATACCTATACTTTCACTACGCCCTGTATAAGTTTCCTGCTCTGTTTGTGTCTGATAAACAAGATAGTATTTTCCCTCATGTGCAAGCACATCAGGCGTACATACTGTCCTTGAATCAAAGCTCCCGGATTCGCCACGAGAAACAGCAATACCTTGTTCTATCCAATTTATGCCGTCTTTACTTGTTGAATAGAAAATGTCCGCATAATCCCAAGGAAAAAGCTTACTGGCTCTGTTCCCTATTTGACTGCGTCCAAAATGAGGACCAGAAGAACGAGTGTAGAAAACATATAAGATCCCATCTACTTCTATAATACTACTAGGATCACGGCGGTGGATACCTGTTTCTGGTCCAATGCCTATCACAGAAGTATATGAGAATCCACAATACCATTCTGGACTATTACATGGATAATTTTGAGCCCTACTAGAAGCTTTACTAAGAGTTTTCATTATATCCTCATGTGTTATTATTTTCTAAAATTAATTAAGAAGTTTTGTAAACTCCTTTTAAATCTAATCCACTAGAAAAGTGACAAGCCACATAATGTTCTTGTCGAATTTCTTTCCACTTAGGTTTCTCTGAAAAACATTTTTGCTGAGCATATTTACAACGAGGGTGAAAAGAACAGCCTGTAGGTACATTTGCAGTATTAGCAACCTCTCCTTTTAGATGAATTCTTGATCTTTTTGCATCAGGATCTGGATTAGGTACAGCGGATAATAAAGCTTCTGTATAAGGGTGTTTAGGGTTTCTAAATAAATCTTCCGATTTTGCTAGTTCAACTAAACCACCAACATACATTACGGCAATTCTATCGGATATATATTCTACAACAGACAGGTCATGTGAAATAAATAAATAGGCCATACCTATTTCAGATTGAAGTTCCTGTAATAGGTTGAGGATTTGAGCTTGAACAGAAACATCTAAAGCGGACACAGCTTCATCACAAATAATAAGATTTGGATTGGTTGCAATAGCCCTCGCAATGCCAATTCTTTGTCTTTGCCCTCCACTGAATGCATTTGGAAAACGATTCAGATGTTTTAATTCTAATCCGACAAGGTTCATTAATTTCTTGACTCTGTTTTTCAAATCTTCTCCATGTGCAAGCTTCCCTATCTCAAGAGGCTCTTTAATAATATCAAGAACTGTCATTCTTGGATCAAGTGAACTGTATGGGTCTTGAAATATCATCTGCATATCCTTACGTACTTTACGCAAAGATTTTGAAGTAAGTTTAAGGACATCAACAGTTTTGGTTCCTATATTAAAATTAACGGTACCTCCAGTAGGTTCCATGGCACGAAGTATACATCGTCCAAGAGTAGTCTTTCCACATCCACTCTCACCAACTAATCCTAATGTTTCACCTTCCATAATTTGAAAACTAATGCCATCCAAAGCTTTAACATAACCCGTTACTCTTTTCATTAAACCTTTTTCAATAGGAAAATACATTTTTAGATTATTTATTTCTAAAAGAACAGGTTTCTTTTTGTGTTTAGTTGACATTTTTTTTTGAATAATAATTTTTATCTAATAAAAATAAATATTTATGCTAATCCATTTCGTTACTGTGCAAAAAACAACGAGTTTTATGTCCTTTTTCTATTTCTACTAAAGCTGGAATTTTTTTTTCACATTTCCCTTTAATTGCTTCAGAACATCGATCATTAAATCCACATTTCTTTGGAAAATTAATAGGTATTGGAACATTACCAGGAATTGCTTTAAGTTTTTTCTTTTTCATATTACCCAGACGAGGCATGCTGTTTAATAAACCTTTTGTGTAAGGATGCAAAGGAGTTTTTAATACTTGTTTAGTAGTTCCACTTTCTACTATTCTTCCAAGATACATTACAGCAACATTTTCTGTTATTTCTGCAATTACTCCCAAGTCATGAGTTATATATTGTATAGCCATGCCATACTGTTGCTGTAATTCTTTGATCAGATCAATGATTTGCGCTTGTACTGTTACATCTAAGGCAGTCGTAGGTTCGTCTGCAATCAACAAGGAAGGATTGCATGAAAGTGCCATTGCAATCATTGCACGTTGTCTCATACCACCAGAAAGTTGGTAAGGATATTCATCTATTGTTTGAGAGGGGTTACTTATTTGGACACGATCTAACATATCAAGTGTAATTTCCCTAGCTTGTTTTTTTTCAGAAGGTCTATGCAATATGATAGCTTCCATTATCTGATTACCAACAGTATGTACAGGCGATAAGCTTGTCATTGGTTCTTGAAAAATCATACTAATAACCTTTCCCCTGATTGCGCGAATAAGATCTCCATGAGGGTTGATGCTAGCTAGATCAATAGTTAAATCCTTCCCAGGCAATGGAAGTGATGTCATTTTATATAGATTCATCATTTCTTGTTGAGTTTGAATAAGTAAGATTCGTCCTTTAGTGATTTTTCCGGGTTTTGGTACTATCCGCATAATCGCTTGAGCAGATACACTTTTACCTGAACCACTCTCACCAATTATGCCAATGGTTTTACCTGCTTCTAAAGTATAATTTACACCATCCACAGCCTTCAATGTTCCTTGATCAAGGCTAAAAAATACTCCCAGATCTTCTACAGAAAGAATTTCACTCACTTTGTTTATCTTTGTAAATTGTTGGTTGATAAATTTTCATGTTTATGTCTGTGAATTTTGTTTTCCTTTTAAATTTTATTTTTTGATCATTTGTAAGAATAAATTTACTGCCAAGGTATGCTTTCTCAGGATATCTGAAATTCCATGGCCTAAAAAAACCAGTTCGGTCTACATTCTTTGTTAGATTGCATTCAAATCGAACAAGTTTGTTAATACTTTTTGACTGTGATGATTCAAAGGCTTCCATCTCAGCAAGACCCCAACTTATTCCAATTCCAACTTTAGTATGAGTGAATGCATCAGGGACATATGGACCACCACTAAGTGGAGGTGCTGACAGTTTTCCCTTTACAAAAAAATCAAATCCATTTTCTGAAAAAAATACTGTATTTTTATAAGGGCCTGTATATCCAGCAATAGCTACAACCCCATTACTATGAGGGAAAAAGAAGACTTCATAACCACTGGTAAGAACAGGTTTGCTTGAAATTTCATTATAGGGTCCTTTAGCTTCATCAGAGACCAAAACTCTCCATTCAACCTCTTCAGTTTGAAGGCGTTTAGATTGATTGAAATAAAGCCAGATAAGACCTTGCCTGACAAGAAGGTAAGGTGAATTCTGATGAGTTTGAAACAAACCTAAATCTTTTAATTTACCCCATGGTCCCAAAGGTGATGGAGACTCCAATACGAAGATTTTTGTTTTAACAATCTTTTTATTTTTTAGGTACTTCTTTACTACATAAAGGAAAAAACAACCCTTCCATTTAAGAATATCCGGATTTGTACAATTTTTTATAATACAAGCTTTAGTCTCATTCCATACCAAACCATCCAAGCTAGAAGCATGACGAATTTCTGATCCCTTTTTATTAATACAATCATACCAGACATGCCATTCACCTTTATGGAAGATAACCTTTGAAGGAGTATTTCTAGAAAATCCATCCTCATAAGGAAAACCCGTTAGTGGAAAGTACTTAAAAGCTGTGAATAATTCATTCTGATCATCTTTATAAACTCCATAGATTTCGTGGTTACGTTTTGTCGAGAGTGATAAATCTCCTGTGGGATTAAGAACTTTACGATTCTTGGGCTCATCAATTTTATTTATGATTTTTTTGTTTACTTCCCATGAAATTTGATCATTTGATGCAATGAGGTCATTTGATAACAAAACATCTTCATTAAATCCAACATCATTATTTTTAAATCCATGACGTTTTTGCACCTTATTTAAGTCACAGTCAAAACGTATAAGAAAGGAATTTTGTTCTTTAGTTTCTTCCTGTGCTAGGTGGGCTAGACCCCAAAAGATGCCCTTACCTTCTTTTGTATTGGAAAATTTATCGGCACAAAATGGACCTGCAGATGGAGGTGGTAATGTCAAATTTGAAACTAATTTAAAATTAATACCATCTTCAGCATATTGAATTGAATCTTTTTCGGGTCCATCATGAGTAATGATCGAAGCTACACCAGATCCCCACGGAAACAAACAAGTTTCATGTCCGCTATTTGTAATAGGATTTAACTTGGATTTTATAAAAGGTCCTTCTGGCTTTTCTGAAAAAGCAACACCCCATCCAATTCCACCACTGTTTTTCATATGCCACCCCATAGGTTGCCCTTTATAATAAAGCCAAATTTTACCATCACGAACGATTACATATGGATCATGAATTTTGTGGCTGTCCCAGTCTCCAAATATAGAAACTGTTTCATCATCGCCATTTTGATTTCTCCATTCACCCTGATTGCCTGGTTTTAATAAAGGCTTGTCAAATCGGTGCCAAGGTCCATCGGGAGATTCAGCCCAAGACATCCCTATTACATTCCTTGATCTTTTCATTTTAGGAAATGCCACTGCTTGGTAATATAAATAGTATCTATTCCCAAATGCTAATACATCTGGTGTACAAATTGTCCTTCCGTCCCAAGATTCTTTAGGTCCTCTAAAGGCTGCAATACCCTTCTCATGCCAATCGAATCCGTCTAAACTTGTAGCATACCAGATCTCAGAAAGATCCCAGTCTGTCACAGGTGTCATCCAATCCTGTTCTGACAAATTTTTTATCCCTTCTCTTATTTTTCGAATAGTTTTTCGGCGGGTATAATAGACATAATAGATGTCATTTACACGTAGAATTGAAGATGGGTCTCTTCTTGTTACTCCTTCTTCTCGTCCGATTCCATTTACTTTACTATATCGAAACTGAGTGAAAAAAGGATTGTCTAAATCAGAAGGTAAGTCTTCTAGAATATCATTCATTACTCAATATACTTAAAATCTAACTAAGATAATTAGGAATTATATAAATTTCAGTAATTAAGATTATTTACAACCATTTTAATCTCTTTAAGTAAAATATTCACAAATATTTTATGAAAAAATACATTGTTTTAATTTATTTTATATTATATTGGTTATCGAATTTTTTAATTAAATTTTAGAATACAATATGCTGTTATATTAACTATTTTTTTTATGGTTTGATTACTTAGTAAAATATTCAGGATTCATTTTTTTTGTTTCATTAATTTCTTTAAATATATATCTTAAATGATATTTTATAGCTTCATCTGCTTTTTTTTCATCTTTACTAACTATAGCATTAAATATATGTTCATGCTCTTTAATGACTTCAAAAGGTCTAGTAGGTGATTTAAGAGCCATTAACCGCAAACGGTCCATGTCAGGCTTCACTAAATTAATCATTTTCCATAATCTTTTTTTATAACAAAAATCAGCCAACTGTCTATGAAACTTCTCATCCAAAATAAATAAATCATTATAATCTTTTTTTTCTAATGCTTTATTATATTTTTTTAGTATTAATGAAATTTTATCAAAAAGTTTTACCGTACCATTGTTAACTACATAATTAATAATTGCACATTCCATTGTTTCGCGAATGAATTGGCTTTCCAATACTCCTTCGACACTGATTTTGGATATATATGTTCCTTTTTGAGGAAACACTTCAATTAACCCTTCATCTTCAAGTTTTATTACTGCTTCACGTATTGGTGTTCTAGAGTAACCAAGTTCTTCACATATTATTTTTTCGCTTATTGGTTCTCCTGGTATCAGTTTTAGTGAAACTATTGCTTCTCTAAGCAGATTATAAATCTGTGGTCCTATCGGTATTTTTCTATTTATTTCAAAACCCTTTATCCAATTAAGAGTATTATTTTTTCTTATTTTTTGTTCCATATATTTTTGTAGAATGCATAAATTATATAATTTTTCATTTTAATCTCAATTAGACATTATGTATTAAAAGCACTATTTTTTTATTAATAAAACAAGTTTATTTATATATTTTCAATTCAACAATTGAAAAACAAATCATATTTACATAAATAAATCTCATTAATTATTATTCATTATGAGATATATAATTTTATTTTGTGGTTTCTTTATCTATAATTAATGATTCAGATATAATTTTACTTTTCATATCTTCTGGTAAAACTACACGTGGTTGAAAATATGTATGCTTATCAAATCGGAGGTTATTTTTGTAAAAAAATGGACGATCAACATCAATGTTTAAATTGCAGTCAAATCGTGCAAGGATACTTTTGTTCATTGGACTACCTGAATCCGGGTTAATATGACATAGCCCCCAAGTTATTCCTCTTCCATCACCATTATCTGCAAAAGCATCTGGTAAGAAAGGACCAGGTGCGATAGGTGGAACTTGAATGATAGATTTAATTTCAAAATTTAACCCATCTTTTGCAAACTGTATTGTATTTTTTTCTGGTCCATCCAAACTAACTAAAGTTACAATACCTTCTTTATACGGCCACAAGCACGTCTCATGTCCCGAATTAGTAATTGGATTGAGAACAGATTTATCAAATGGCCCCTTAGGATTATCAGATGTAGCAACTCCATGTGCACGAATCATGTATCCATTCTCACCTTTTGAGTTATTTTGTCCTTTGTAAAATAACCAAATAAGCCCTTTATATATTAGGGGAAAAGGATCGTGAATACATGCATCATCCCATGCTCCAGTTTCACTCGGAGTGATAACTGGTGTTCCTAATGAATGCCAAGGTCCATCAGGTGAATCTGCTTCAGCTAACGTTACCGAACAGTTGTCACCACCCTGAATGATTTCGTCATATGCCTGAAAGTAAAGATAATATCTTCCACCCCATGCTAATATGTCAGGGGTACAGTTAGAGCGACAACCATATTTGCCTTTTGTCGGTCGTTGAACACAACACCCTTGTTCTTCCCATGCGAAACCATCATTACTCGTAGCATACCACACTTCTGCCAAATCCCAGTCGAATGATGGTACGGTTTCGGTAGCGTATTTTGGTCCTCTAGGTGGATTATTAGTATGGCGTTTAGTATACCACACATAATATTTTCCATTTATAAGTAAAATCTTTGATGGGTCACGCCGTGAAATTAAACCATCAACTTTTCCATAATCGAATCCAGATAGTTCAGAATAACGGAAGTTACTGAAAAACTCATTGCCACTATTTTCTTGAGAGAGCCATAATTCATACATTCTCTCCATTGCTACACTTAGAGGGCGGTTATTTGGTTTTTTAGTTGGGATTTTTGAGGGAAAATTATTTTTCATTTTATATTGAATAAAAAAATATTTTATTGAAATTTTATATTTTTTTTAATTTTTTATTATATATATATTGGAATAAATATTTTTCTTCCTAAAAAAATTCATAAAACAGTTCCTTTTCTCATAAGACTTGCGAAATATGCATCTAGAGCATGACTTCACCTTGATTATTAATGGATATCTGAAAAGCCTACTATAAAAAATGGGTTGATACCCCTGTCGGTTTATATATTCCATTACAAATGATCAGGGTTAAAAATAATAGTGCTGGTACAAGTTTCAATAATCTAAAGGTAAGTTGAATTAGATTTTGTTAAATATTTGGAAGTCGGTGACCATGAAATTCACTTATCCAGTATTTTCTAAAATCCATTTGAGGATTGTTAAACAAAGGAATAAGGCTTTTCCCATCAGTTTTTTTTAGAGGTTGCCCTGTTTTCGACCAAGCTAATTATGATCGTACGCGCTGTGCCTTAGGCACAATTACTGAACCCTTTTGCTGGTCGCATGCTTAAGCCCTAGATCTGATTCGCTGCATTGCATAGTACAGTGAGTTTTTCCATTGACAGGCGGGTTCCGAGAAAACCGAGGCCGCAATCTGGCGCCGCGATCAGACGTTCCTGCGGCAAGACCTGCAGAACGTATTTCATCCGCTCGACAACTTCGTCAA
>Ga0187833_10002673_pt1 | contig 18867 bp, 17 predicted proteins | sample ETNtaG_37_FD_167968 | JGI IMG/M metagenome (GOLD analysis project Ga0187833, IMG submission 167968) | Marine microbial and viral communities from oxygen minimum zone, Eastern Pacific Ocean - ETNP2014_SV_400_PacBio MetaG (Illumina Assembly) | ecosystem: Environmental > Aquatic > Marine > Hypoxic...
GTGAACCACCAGCGGGAATCATGAGCTTTTCATAATTATTGCCATCCGTTCCAATTTTTACAAACTCTATTCCTTCTTCTCTATTTTCAGTCGCCTCAAGTAAAGCTGCTGTCCCCGCGTCACCATGCAGTGTAGTCAACCCCCTATCCATTGGATTAATTAAAGTTGATAAGGCATCACCATTTAATATTAAGGCTCGTTTAGCTTGACCAGAAATAATCATGGAATTACCAATCATGATAGAATGACAAAAGGAACTACATGCCTGATTAATATCAAATGTGCAACAGTGTTCACCTAATTTAAGCTTCCCTTGTAATATGGATGCGGTTGCTGGAATTCGATAATCGGGAGTTTGAGATGCAAACGTAAGTAAATCAATTGAATCAGGATCAATTTCTTTTTCATCTAATAATCTTTTGGCGGCTGCGAAAGCTAAATCAGATGCACATTGACCATTTTCAACAACACGCCGGTTCCGTATTCCGGACATACGAAAAATAGACTTTACTTCTTTTTTTCCAAATCGTTTTTCTAATTCTTCGTACCTTAGTTCTCGAGATGGAATCGCATGCGAAATAGCTGAAATAGTTGAGCGTAAAACCATTGGAAATTATGTTAGTTCGTTTTTTCTTTAACCAATTTCTCTATATCACCAAATGTCTCTAAACTTTCTATATCAGCTGGATCCAATGCTGCTCCAATTGCGTCACCTAAAATAACCATAACAGTCAACGCTGTAACAGAATCCCAATTCACTAAATCTAATAAAATTGTTTCACTGGAAAGCTCTTCTGCTTCAACACCTAATTCTTCAGCAAGGTCAGATTTCAGTTGTTCATCCATTCATATAATCTCCAAACAATAGTATGCTCGCATATAAAACCTTTCTAGCTAAATCAAGATGTATAAATAATTGGATACTATCGAGAAATTATCCTCGCAGGAACACCTGTTACGGAACAGTTTCTCTTTACATTAGTTACAACATGAGAATTTGATCCTACAGTTGCATAACTCCCAATAATTCTATTCTGAAGTATGGATGCATTTGAACCTATCATAGCGCCTGTCTCTATCTTACAATTTCCGTTTATTTGTGCTCCAGGGCAAGCATGACTATAATCTTCCATAACAACATTATATCCAATTGCTACTCTTTGATTTATCAATACATGCTTACCTATTCTTACTCCTGGATTAATGATTGAATAAGCACCTACATATGTTCCTTCTTCAATTCTAGCGGAATTGGAAATCAGAACTGTTGGATGAATAATTTTTGCTGGCTTAAACCCGTGTTTTTCCATTATCTCAGCTGAACTTTTTCTTTCTTTATTTTCGAATAATGCGCAGCTGTACCATATTTCTTGTTCCTTTATTTTGGAAATAACCGTATCAATATTTGAAAAAATAGGATGACCATCCATTTGTTGTGAGCTTTTTTTACTTTCCAAATTAATGAAACCTAAAACTTCCCACTTTTCTTCACTAGATGTACTATTATTCATTGCTTCAGCCGTCCAAGCAACTTCTAATGCAAAACCATTGGAACCATATATAATTAGTTTTTTCATTTTATTTATTAGCTTATTTATGAGAGGAATAGAGGATTTATTTACTGCAATTAGTGAGTAAACATCCAAATACTATAAATAGTCACGATGAAATATAATGCTTTACTACATTTGCCAATTTATCTGTTGCTAATTGAGACCACCAATCAAAACTATTTTGACTCCATCTTTCTGGATGTATTTGAAAAACAATCTTTCTGTGGGGTGCCTCAGATAGATAATTGACTAATTCATCAGAAGAATTAATGCTTAAGGAAATATTTGATTTAACATGATCTCGAATATTGTTTTTTGTGCTACTCCAATTTCTACCAGTATCATTTAAGTATGCTATGTCAGAATAGTCAATATCGAGATTAATTTCACCAAGTAATTTGAATTTTTCTTTTATCAGCTTATGTGTTCCATTTACTTCCCACATACCAAGATTATTAAATGGGCTTAAAGGTCTCCCATGCATTGAAATAGTTTTAACACTACAAATTGAATAAAACATCTCAAGATTTTTTTCAAAATTACTTAGTGCTTTTTCTTTATCACCTTTGGAATCAGACAAGCATTCATAGTGATATCCAATATCATGACCTAAATCTCGAATAGAAAGAATAATTTCAGGCTTAAAAACATGAGATTTCGATCTAAAATAATAGGTGCTTTTTATACTCATTTCTGATTCAAGAGTTGCCATATTTAGGGCATTTTTTGGTTTTCTGTCAACATCATGACGAATAACGAAGAAATTATCTGGAAAAATAGACAGAGAAAGTAGCTCATTGAATGTTATTATCTTTAAGTCAGTGTCTTTTACTAGGTTAAGATAAGATTCGTAAGCCTGAAGAGAAAAATCTCTCATACTTATCAAACAAATAGCCTTTTATGAATAATTACATTAATAAACTTCAGTCTTTAAATAACTGCAGGGGAAAAATTTCAATTAATTCGATTTCCATTTTTATCTACTTTGCCAACAACCTTACCCGGATTACCCACAATCAGAGCATAATTCGGTACCTCTTTCGTTACCACCGATCCTGATCCGATCAAAGCATATTCACCAATGGTCACCCCACATATAATTGTAGCATTCGCACCTATTGAGGCTGACTTCTTCACCAAGGTTTTCTGATAAAAATTACCGCCTCGCTGAGGAAACTCAGACCGGGGAACTTTTATATTTGTAAATACCATTGATGGTCCACAAAATACAAAATCCTCCAGTTCAACGCCTTCATATATAGACACATTGTTTTGGATTTTAACATAATTGCCAATCCGCACATTATTACCAATATTCACATTCTGACCAATTGTGCAATTCTTTCCTATCTTGGCACCTGACTGGATGTGGGTAAAGTGCCAAATATTTGTTCCCGCACCAATCGTAACATCCTCATCAACATAACTTGATTCATGGACAAAATATTCTGATTGTTTCTTCAATATTGTTAGTCTTTACCAGTTAAACTATTTGTGGCCATATCCAAAATCTTGAGAACTTCTATAGCACTATTTCCGTCACACTTGTCAATTGGACTCCCATCCAGATGATCAACAAAATATTGTAATTCTCTATCAAGCGGCATTTCTCGATTAAATTCTACTTCCAGCGTTTCACCCTCAAATTTGGTTGGAACACCATCAGAAATATTTATGGTTTTGTCATGGTAATTAAGTTTTTTTTTCTTTGATGAGTCATCAAAAGATATCATTCCCTTGGATCCAATAACAATCAGTCTATGTTCTTTGAATGGATGTAACCAACTAACAAAAATGTGCCCAATAATGTTTTCTGGATATTGTAACACAGTCATAGTGGTATCATGTAAATCGGTTTGTACAAAACACCCTCCCCGTGACAACACTTCAATAGGAAACTTTTTGACTAAAAACTGGAAAATAGATATATCATGTGGTGCAAAACTCCACAAAATATTTTCTTCACTGCGAATAGTCCCTAAATTTAATCTATTACTATAAAGATATTGTAACTCACCAATTGCTCCATCACTTATCATCTCTTTTATTTTTAATATAGCCGGATGAAAAAGCAATAAGTGGCCCACCATAAGATTTGTTCCATTTTCTTGAGCCAATTCATTCAATTCAGAGGCATCTTTTACATTAAGAGCTAGGGGTTTTTCAACCAGAACGTGGGATCTATTTTGAATAATTATTTTTGCAATTTGAAAATGGGTCGCCGCCGGGGTTGCCACAATATAACCATCGAATGAATCTTTAAATGAATCACTTACATTGTAATAAAAAGCTATATTTTTATGGATTTTTCTTAAATGTTGAATTCTTAATTGATCTGAATCCACAATACCACCTAGAGATCCCATTGCATTAAGTACTCTAATATGATTCGCACCCCAACTCCCCGCACCCACGACACATACTTTCTTTGAAAGTTCTCCCACAAGAAATACTATTTTATCTTAAATCTTTATTTTCTTCCATATCAAACCACATTGCAAATAAAATAAATAGACTTGCACTCATAAAAGTAAACATGGCTGATAATGCATTAATTGGAGGAATACTGCCTATTAACCACCATCTGTAGAACAAACGAACAAATAGAATGAATGTGGACATGCTAAATAAGAACCCTAAAAAATAAAAGAAAACTAATGGATGAAAATTTCTTATGATGTATTTCTCTTTTAAACGCCATAAGAAATTTTTCAAAAGAAGGTAGCTCATTGTGAAGATGATTTTTCTGAGCTTAATTCCAGATTTCTCCCCAATTCCATAAACTGGCCGGACCGGCACATCCCTGACACGAAGACTCAATATATTTAACATAACTAATAATTGATTGGGTTGACCATAGCGTCTGTACATTCTACTCCAATCAACGAGTTGAAGTGCCTTTTTGTTAATCGCAGTATACCCACATTGCGAGTCAGCAATATGCCAATAACCGGAAGCAATTTTTGTCAAAAGAGACAAAACTGAATTACCAAAATATCTTATCTTTGGAATCTTCTTAAATGCTTCCCCTGTAAATAATCTATTTCCTTTTGCATAGTCAACATCTTCATCAATAATAGGATCCAATAGTTTTGTTAAATCATCTGGATCCATCTGCCCATCACCAGCCATTACAACCGCAACATCCATCCCTTTATTACGAGCCCAAACGTAGCCAGTCTCAATAGAACCCCCCACACCTTTGTTTACATCATGTTTTAACAAAATAATTCTTTCATCAGTTTTTATACAAGATTCAATAACCTCAACTGTTTTGTCTGTACTATGATCATTAATTGTTACTATGAAATCAACATAATTTGGCATGGTTTCAATAACGCGTAAAATTTGCGTTTTTTCATTGTAACAAGGAACAATCACCGCAACATTTTTTTCTTTATACATCAGAATTCCAAATTAAGCCGTTAATTATATGATCTATCTTTAGGACAATAGTTTCGCCTGATAAGATGTCAAAGCCTCTCTTTTCTGTTATTTGCTGACACAAAAGAAAATATATTAGATTATTCAACAAAAATCGATTCTCCATTCAAAATGGCGTCTTGCAACATTTTTGATATCTCTTTCCTAACAATCCACTCTGGGATTGGATCTCCATGATTGAGACGTTTTCTATATTCAGTTCCGGAGAGGAATTGAAGAATCTTTTCGCTGACATTTTTATCAGAGTTATTAGGTTGAAAATAGGTTTTCTGTTCTTTAGAATAAACTATCTCATTGAAAGGTATGATTTCTATACCAAGATCATTAATTCCATCAAGTAACTGTTGCGATGCTTTTTCATCATAATGATCAGAAAAGCCTGTATGATCCCTACCAACAATAAAATGGGTGCATCCATAATTTTTTCTGCACAAAGCTGTAAAAAGCGCTTCTCGGGGTCCTGCATAACGTGAATAAGTATTGAACGTGGCTAAAATATACCTATCTTGTGGAAAACAATGATTCATCAGAAATTCATAACTCTTAAGAATATATTTTGAATTGAAATCACCCTTTTTCTTACTACCCACTACTGGATGCAATAGAATACCATCAGATAATTCTTCCTCAATAGTATGAGAAAGAATATACTCGTGTCCCCTGTGTGGAACATTCCGAGTATGGAACCCTGCGATCTTTTCCCAACCCTTTTCATAAAATAGTTTTCTCAATTGTCGTGGTGTGAGATCATACTCACTTATAACAGAGGGTGCTCGATTCACCAAGGTTATATCCCCAGCCACCAAAAATGATTTTTGACTCAAAACTCTTTGCACACCTGGATGCTTAGGATCATCACTGTGATAAATCGCTTCAGCTATTAACTTTCTTTCATTCTTATAAACCTGCTGAACTCTAAGTGTTGCCACCGGCTCATTTCGAGAATCCATTAGATAGTAATTTTCATCATTTTCAATCGACTCTGCTTTCGCTTGATCAATATCCAAAGTAACCGGCAAAGGCCACGTGATTCCATTTGAGAGTTTCATATTATTCAATACTGAATGCAGATCCTCCTGATTCATGAAACCAACTATAGGACTGAATGCTCCTATAGCAATCTGAAAAATGTCTCTAGCCAAATCATCATTGACCGAAATTTTTTGCTTAGAATCAATTACTAGATCATCTAAGTCCATTTCAGCAATTTGAACTAAAGTACCACCATGTGGCTTAATAGGTAAGCTGGTAAAATGATCTTCCATGTAATGAGAAGGTAAACTACTTGTATTCTCATTCGTTTTCTTGATCGATTCCACATGAGAAATAACCCTTTTCATTGTGTTTATACATCGAACAGGGTACTGTCCCACAGCGGTTTCGGCAGAGAGTGTTAAACCGTAAGCACCATCAAGAACAGCATTAGTTATATCTTGTACTTCCGCCTTTGTAGGTTTTCTATTAAGGATCATTGACTCTAACAGATTCGTAGCAACAAATACACCTTTATTACTTGTTCTACATCTCTTCAAAATGTGTTGTTGAGTGAAAGGAATTTTCTCTGATGGGATTTCTTTAGACAGATCGCCCCGATCAAGTAATATGAAATCCGATTTTTCTATGATCTCATCAAGATTGAGCAGTGCTGATCTATTTTCAACCTTTGATATAATGCTCATCCGATTTTCGGTTATTTCTCTTACTGAATCAACATCGGCACCTGATCGAACATAGGATACAGCAATATAAGAAATGTTTTCACGCAATCCATACTTGACAGCCTCTCGATCTTTCTTAGACAAAATGGGCAAATGATCTCTACTTTGAAATCTTCTGTCAATATATATTGCCTTCTTATCAAACAATTCTCCACTCGAAATTACCTTTCCAACGATGTAGCCAAATGAAATGGGAGATTTATCAATAACTAGAATGACAGGACCCTGACTATCAATGTAAAAAACATCACCAGGCGCACAGTCTACCAATGCAGCGGCAGGAGTAATACAAAAAGACCTCTCCACCAATTTTCCATCCATGAAATCATGAACGGAATTGGACATGGGACTAAGCTCTTCAAAATTATAAACAGCTCCATGAATCTCAACTAATTGTCCATCTTGAAAGGATAAAGAGTCACTATTCGTACAGGCAGTTCTAATTTGCGAGCCCTCAGTATCCAAGATATATTCAATACCAATCTCACTAGCAAGATTGTAGGTTCGTTCAAGATCCTCCAAAGAAGAATGAGACATATTTATCCGCAGAAAGTTAATGCCTTTATCTTTCATTATTCTATAGTCTTGTTTTGATCCAAAGGATGGGCCAGTTGTTACAATTAATTTTGTTTTCATGATAAAAATTCTATTTTATTTTGGAGTATCCATATCAGATTGATGCCCGAATCAACAGATACGAAATTCAAGAACTCTTTGGAAGTTATGTGGCAAATAGTATACGAAATGTCTTTTTAACTCAAAGTATTTGAAAAAATATCTTGGTAAGAATCATCCCTTAAGAAGGACTAGAAACTTTGCCTAGCAAAAGACACTGATTAATAAGCCTTTCAGCTAATTCCATAGCTGGAATAACAGATTCAATGTTATGCTTTAAAACCTCAACTTTTTTATTAATTACATCCAGAAAGTATTCGGCCTGATAATAAAATCCCGGTTTGTATTGCGAGTCAATGGTACTTTGATTAAGGGTTCTTCTTTTCTTATTGCCGTTTAATAAAATACATTTTTCCAGAGGGGCGAAAATATATTTTTTATTAGAGGTATTAATTGTTAAAGACCACCTTACTTGATGTATCCAAGAAGAACTAAATGATGTCATTACACCTCTATCGCTAACTCCTTGCATTGACATTTCCCAAGAGAAAGGCGATGAATTACACTTTGCAACTATTTTAGGCTCTATAATATGTCCAGCTAAAAATGTGATTAAATCTAAACCATGCAGACTATTGGCAAATATTAATCTTGAGACTTGATGAGAAGATAAACCTCTATTAATATATTTTTGTGGTTCCTCTGACCAATCTATCTCAACCGAGGTAATTGAATTCAGTCCACCAGCATCATCAATTGCTTTTTTTAATATAGAATAGTGTCTCCGATTCATTCCGATAATCAGAGGTGTCTTATATTCATCAACCATTGTTTTCAGTTCATCTACCTCAGCCAAAGAAGTGCCAGGTGGTTTTTCTAATAAGATAGGGATTCCATATGGAATGAGTTCCTTTGCAACACTGTAATTATTCCAGAATGAGACACAACAGATTATTCCGTCCAGATTCTCCTTATCGAACATTTCAACTATAGAAGCATAAGTTCGGGGAATATTCATTTCTATAGAAGCCTTCTTTCTTCTTTTTTCGCTTCTATTACAGGATGCAACTATTTCAGCTTTGAGTGCATTAAACACATTAATATGTTCTCTAGCAATTTTACCATAGCCAATTAATCCTAGCTTTATCATGTAATTGGTAAATATAATTTCTTATCTTTATTTGATATTGAGTCTAAAGAGATTGGACAATGATTATTCATATTGGACAAATAGGAAGCCACAAGCACTTCAATTGAAATTTTTCCATGAATCTCATCGCTATTCCAGGTCTCTCTATCAATTAAATCAATTATTGTTTCTATTAGTAATTCGTCCATATTGACTATAGCAGATAAATTATCAGGTATCTGCACCTCATTGTATGTATTTCTTTTTTCTGAAGAGCTTGATTCATTATTGTTTCTACAAACAATCTCAATCTTTCCTAATTTTTCATCAATATGAATTCTTGCTCTATTCATATTGATTTCAAAGAACCTTGGTCCAGATCCATTTTCAATCTGAGAAACGACAGCCTTTAAACCTCCTTCCATATTCAAAACGACTAGACCTCCTGGATCTGTGAACTGAGCTCCTCGCGGATTATCTCCACGTGGATTATCTACCCATGCTGTTACTTCTCGTATCTCACGATTGGTTAAGAATCTTGGTAAGTCGAATGAGTGTGTACCTATACAACCTAATCCGATCCCACGGCACTGCATCCAAATACATTGGGGATCCCCCCAGATACCTGAAAGAATTTGTTCTCGCAACCACTGATATATGACATGGTATCGCCGAGGATTATTTACAACTAACCTAGCATTGTGTTCACGAGCAATCGCTACCATCTTTTCACATTCCGCAATTGAACATGCCATCGGTTTTTCAACCATAACATATTTTGTACCCGATTCAATAGAACGGATAGCAATTTCGGCATGAGAGGGACAATGTGTCGCAATACAAACAAGTTCAGCCGAACTTTGTTGAAAAAATTTATCGAATGATTCATAAGTGTGCATACCACGAAAGTTCTTTATCGATTTAAATACTTCAGAATTACTATCAATTAAAGATGTTGTGTTAATTCTGGGGATTCGATTAAGTGCTTTCAAAATTCGCTTACCTTGAACACCAAAACCTATAAGGGCAGCATTCATTATACCAAAGTCTTATCAGAAAGAAATTCAGCAAACAAAAAATCCATTTCTTCATTGACATCTAATGACCTTTCTTTAGGCATCAAATATCCTCTGCAATCATTGCCTATTATATCACCAGTTTCAATCACTTGACGATGGGTTACATAAACAGAACCATTCCTCACAAAAACATCACATAATTCATGTTCCATCATCTTACCGTTTTCATCTTCAATATAGGGAAGTAATCTGTCCTCTTCACAAATTTTCAGTTTCTTTGGATGGATTGCATGATCAATCTTCACAATGGTAACCGCTGAGTCAGCTCCTGATTGTTCAAGTAAATTAACTGTACCATCAATATCATCCGGTGAAGTGAAAGGTGAACTTGGTTGGATAATTGCAACAATATCAACTTGCTCAACATGCTCAGACTCAACAAAATTAAGAGAATGTTTAACATAGTCGATAGCCGGTGAATTGCTTTGTGCTAACTCTTTGGGTCTTCTTAATACAATTACTTCCCTGTAATCTCTGGCCAAGGATAATACTTCTTTATCATCTGATGATACCATCACACGATCTAATGTTTTCGCTTCAAGAGCCGACTCAATAGCTCTTGCAACTAGAGGTGTACCACCCAATAGTCGTAAATTCTTCTTAGGAACTCTTTGAGACCCAGCTCTAGCTGGAATTATTCCCAAGATATTTTTTCTCATTGAACAAGCATATCATCTTTTACCCAACTAACAAGTTTCTTTGCCATGAATATTTCCGTTTTTTCCATTGATTCAATAGTTGCGCCACCCAAATGAGGGGTCAATATCAAATTGTCATGTTTATTAGCATATTCAACAAGAACCTTTTTTTCAGAACTCATGTTATCTCTTTCATTAGATATTACATCTAGAGCAGCACCGGATAAATGGCCAATCTCCAAAGCTCGCAACAGTGCATCTGTTTCAACTAAATCGCCACGTGACGTATTGATCAAATAAGTTCCAATTGGGCACATACCAATCTCTTCATGGCCAATTATTCCATAAGTATCTGTATTCAAAGGAAGATGTAGAGTGACAATATCTACAGCACCCAGCATATCTCCTAATTCCTGATAGCCCACCACTTCATCAGGCAATTGACGTACCTTTGGATCATATACATGAACATTCATATCAAATGCTAGTGCATAACTCTTGATCTGTTTCCCTATTCGACCGTATCCTACAATACCAAGATTCTTGTTCTTCAGTTCACTGCCTCTAAAAAAATCTCGATTCCATTCTCCATTGCAAACAGAATAGTAAGATTGAGGAATCTTTCGAATTAAAGATAACAGAAGTGCCCAAGTATGTTCAGCTGTTGCCGGAATTGTTTGTAGAAATTCATTTTCACCTTTCAAACTCAAGATAGCAATTCCTTTATCTTCAGCATATTTCGAATCAATATGATCCAAACCTGTGGTAGCCGAAACAATCGCTTTTAACTTTCTTCCATTCTCAATTATTTTATCATCAACAGTGTGTGTTAAGCGTGTGATCAAAACATCATAATCACTTATAGAATTGATCAAGTCGCCCCGGAGTAAATTGCGCTCAAATACTTCACCTATGGACTTTAGTATTTCATGGGCTTTCGTTGAATAATTATCCGGTTCCGCATTAAGTATCTTTAGCAAAACAGATACCAAGTTTTAACGTGTTAATGAATGAATAATGGTAACGCGGAACTGACTGCAGCATTTAAAAGCAACAACTGATAATGCTTCTGCTCATTTTCAAAGATTAATTCAATAACTAAGACTTTTTTGGATACTAAGTTCAATATCTGCTAGGATTGCAGCAATCTTTTCTCCAGCTCCTCCAGAACCGTACAATTCATCAGAATTATAATGTCCATTTTCCCATTGCTTTATTACCGCTTTTTTGATTTCATCATAATCATATCCAACATCAATTACATTTTTTCCTCTCTCTCTCCCCTTTTGCCTGGACCCTATATTAATGGTCGGAACTCCCAGATATGAACATTCTCGTATACCAACACTTGAATTCCCAGCGATACCTCTACTATGATGGAGTATCCTTATAAAATCCTCAGGAGGAAAATGTGTGAAATAGCGTATTCGATCAGCTTGTTCAAACTCCCGAAAAATTCTTATTCCCTTTGAAATACCATCAGAGCCAGCATCTGAGTTAGGCCATAACCAAATGGCGTTATAATTAAGATCTTTGATTGCACGAAGCGTTTTTGTCACTTGTTCTTGAGCGTCTTCCCACTCTGTCGTAACGGGGTGCTGAAGTACAACTAAATAACCTAAAGATAAATCCAAATCTCCACCTACACCACCATACTTGGATACAATATCATATTCTAATTCTTCTTTCCTTTCTACTGAGGAAGCGATATCAATTGAGGGACAACTGGTCATAAAAATAGTATCAGGATCTTCACCCATTCGCTCTAATCTTTCAGCAGCCTTTTTTGTTGCAACTAGGTGAATATCTGATAGTCTTGTGACCGCATTCCGAACCTTTTCATCTATGGAGCCAGTTATTTCGCCTCCTTGTACATGTACCAAAGGGATATTCATATAAGAAGCAGCAACTGCTGTAGCAAGAGTTTCATATCGGTCAGCAATTGTTACCACAATGTCAGGTTGCAACTGATTAAATACATTTGCAATTTCAATTATTCCAAGACCTGTCGTTTTTGCACTAGTTAATAATGTTTCACCTTCAATTAACGTAAAAACCTCTGCACTTACCTTATAATTATCAGCTTGAACATTTTTTATTACTTCTCCATATTTGTCAAGTAGTGATGAAGCTGTAAGTACAAGTTGAAGTTCAAGATCTTTGTGATTATTAATTGCCTCCAAAGCACTTTTTATTCTTGAATAAGAAGGCCTGGCTGATAGGACTACACACACTTTTCTCATTATGAATCTACCTCAATAACAATCTATTCAATTTGATGGTGCTAAACTCGGAAACAGATCATTCAAATTGAATGATCATATAGTGTTAAATAGTAAACTAATAACTTTATCTATAAAATGTCAGACAGAGATAATTGTTTATCTTTTTTAACAGACTTTTTCATTTTTCGACCTATCAAATTTCCAAATTGGTCAGCGCCAACTCCATCACCAGGTTTCTTTAGCTGTAAATGTTTTTTTTCTAATATTGCGTCTTTTTTTACATCGTTTTTGTAGTAGATACTTTTGGTGAAAATCTGTCGTATTGGTTCTAATTCACGGGCTAATTTGTCTTTATTTATTTTCTTCGAATTCATTTTTTCAACAAATCTAATTCCTTGAACCAAATCAGTAAGCTCAAGTATAGAAAGCGATGACGATACATCTGGGCCAAACATATCCCTTGAGAAGGTAACATGGACTTCAAGCATATCAATACCCAATGTCGCAGCAGCCAATCCAGCATAAATTTTACCAGAATGGTCGGATAAACCAACATCGCAAGAATAACGTTCTCTAAAGACTTCAATCATATCAAGACCAATTTCCCCTGGCGGGGTAGGATACATGGAGGTACACTGTAAAACAGTTAAATTAGAATCAGCTTCACTCAGAAAATTTACAGCATGATCAATCTCACTTAAAGGACTCATACCTGTAGAAATTATAATATCCTTTCTGGTATCAATTATCACTTCTAACATGGGGAAGTTAGTGATTTCACCCGATGGTATTTTCCATATGTACACCCCAATTTTATTTAATAGCTGTACAGCTTCAATCGAAAAAGGACTGCTGAGAAATTTTAGACCTACTTCTTCAGAATGTTGTCTTAGTTCAAGCCATTGATCTTCTGAAAACTCCATCCTCTTCCAATAATCATAGCGAGTATTATCTTGAGTGCTAAACTTAACCCTCCACGGTTCCGAATAAGTTGTTTCAGCTTCAGCAATATGCGTCTGAAATTTTATAGCATCAGCACCAGTCTTGGATACTGCATCAATAAATGCATGTGCAATTCCTAAACTGCCATCATGTGCCTGGGCAACTTCCGCGATAATTAATGTGTTATTGTTCTTAGTATTATCTTTTTTATCTGTCAATTTGATCTAAGGATTCCGTTAATTTTATCTTCTACGATTAGAGCAATCTTCGTAGCCTGAATTTGTTGCCAAAGTGGGATTGGCCAATCACCCTCACCTTTTACAGCACGGATAAACATTTCTATCTCTGTTAAATGACCCTTATTGGGAATTATTGTTTCATACACATCTTCAACAGCACCAAACAATTCTAGGCTAACAAAGTTTTTGAGATAAAATATCGACTGATCACAAAAAAGATGGCAAATCTCTTTAGGATATTTCGTCGAACCCAGAGAGGTATAGGTAAGATTTCCTATGGAGCCATCTTTGAAGGTAATAGTAGCAATAAAATTCTCATTTTTCCCAAAAGTATTATTTCCCGACCTAATTGAAGTAGCCGAAACGTGCTCCACCTCAGCATTACTAAGAAAAGTGAAAACATCATAAATATGACATGCTTCTCCAATATTTCTACCCCCTCCTTCATTACTTCTCTGCCAGTGATCCTTTGGGAGATATTTTGTGTTAATTTGGTAATTCATAACAAGAGGCGTCGTTCTATTTCTAATGTGTGAATTTATCTTCTCTAAGTAAGGAGAAAACCTTCTATTGAAACCTGTCAGCAATAAAGGAGCCTTCTTTCTATTACTATTGTAGAATTTTTCGATCTGATTTAGCTCGCCCCAGCTCATTGCGAGCGGTTTCTCAATAAATACGTGCTTCCCTGACGTTAAACATTTTAAGACCATTTCCGAATGTACACTATGCCTGGTACCAATCATCACCGCATCAATACTATCATCAGCAAGGATGTCGTCTAAGGATGTGGACGCATAGCTAGCTCCATACTCTTTTGCAACTTCTATAGCTTTGGCTCCTGTCTTATTCACGATCGCACTAATCTCGATTTGATCCTTAAGTGTTACTAAATTTGGCAAATGAACCTCTCTAACAAATGACCCTACTCCTACAATAGCCAAACGCACTTTCCCAGAAATAGAACTTGGTGCTAACTGAACAATAGTCCGCGATTTATCATCAAGGGTTCTATCGGAAGCATAGCTAATAAAAATACCCCGTGATTTTGTGCTTCCTGTTTTCAACTTATCATAAGCAACGCTTACTGAAGACAATGGTACTTCTTTACTAGCTATCGCAGATAAATCAATTTGTTTAGAGGCAAGCAATCTCAAGTACTCAATCATATTGCGTTTTTCTGTCCAGCGTACATATGAATAAGGGTAATCAAGACCTTGATCTTCGTATTTATAGTCATATCTCCCTGGACCGTAGGAACTTGAACTGACAAATTCGATTTCTTGCCGCATAAATGGATACTTTTCAATGTTCATCGGCACAAAACCCAGTGCAACGATTCTGCCTCTTTTTCTTGTAGATTCCATAGCAAGGCTTATAATCCCATCACTATCCGAACTGGCAGTAATAATACAACGGTCAAGACCTTTGAAATGTGTTTCGTTAGATAGTGTTCTGCTAAAGTCTTCCGGCTCAGAAAAAACATAATCAGCATCTAGATCTCTTGCTTGAGAAACCCTCTGATCATCAATATCCAAACCAAATACTCTGCAACCCGCGATCTTCAAAAGACGTACTGTTAAAAGTCCCACTAGACCTAAACCGATAACGCCTACAAATTCACCCATCTTTGGGTCGATTTGTCTAACACCTTGCATAGCAATGGAACCAACGGCTACTGAAGATGCCTCCTTCAATGAACATTCGGTTGGAACATGAACAACAAGATTTTCCGGAACTACTACCAATTCAGAATGCGTTGCCCGGTTTGCACCGGCACATGCTACTAAGTCACCATGAGAAAATTCTGAAACTCCCTCACCAACAGAGACAACTCGTCCCGAACATGAATAACCAAGAGTTACAATTCGATTGCTAGTTATACCATCTTCAGATAATCGCGAAAAAATTCTCTCAACTGTTTTCTTTATTCCTTGCTGACGGAGATAATTAACAATCCTGCCTATAAACTCTTTTGAGTCTGATATAGTTTTGGAAACACCTTCAGGATCACTCTTAAAATGATTCGAATCTAAAGCACGTAATGTCGCTAGTTCCGTACCCGTGCTTATGAATGAGTAGTATACCTCAACAAGGACATTTCCTTTCCCAAGGATTGATGAAGGGACATCAATAACATCTATACCTTTAGATAAGGCTACTACTTGTTTCATGTCAAAATCAAATATAAAGTGTTGAAGTAATTAATAGATTTCAATTCTAAGACAATGGGAAATAGGTTCCGGAAAGTTTATTATTGGTCCATCCCAAAATTTTTCTGATTTTAGAAGGAACATAGAGTTGATAAATCTGCCATCGTTTTAGTTTCTTGCGGTATTCATTCAAATCTGATTCTAAATCACCAGAATATTTCTTAATCCTGTCTTTAAATATTTGCTTTGCCTCCTCATAAAGCTGCTGATCCAAACCATTCATATCCTCTAACTTCTTTCTAACTTCAGGGGTCACAAATTGATCAATTTCTTGTTTTGAATGTGGAACTTTAGCCTGTCGTATATACATTATATTTAAATTCCTGCCTAATTTCTTAAATTGATCTTTTAACAATAGAAGACCTTCATCAAATCTTTCAACAATTCCCACAAACCAAAAATCGTTTTTCATCCTAAGTATCGCTTTGTCAAGATTATAATGATTATCAAAGTAATAAGTTTGACGACTCTTGCAATAATCAAGCCATCCATACTTTGAAGCCACATATTCATTGTTTCGAATCCACTCGTTTATATCATTCCTATAATCATATTTTATGTGTACTGGAAGTTCTTTCATATGAAGATATTTATTGCGAAGCGCAAAATAATGAGAAAGAACTCTAGACATTGGATCTCTTATAAAAGTGATCATTTTAACATCTCCATATCTTTGCCTAAAACTGTCAATACCATTGTGAATTGATATATAATGGCTTGATATACATTTTGGCAACTTATCACAATGATCAATAATAAAGTTTAATTCATCTGAAGTAAGTTGATGAAGAGAGAAATCAACTTTCGGTTTCTTCCCTAAATATTTCGACATTTCCGCTTTACTAATTTTTAAATATTCTTCTCCATAATTTCTCTTAAGAATATACCCCAACGTTGTACCAGCTGTTCGCCCTAGGTGATGGTTATATAAAAGCATCTCAATCAAATAGAAAAAAACAATAATATTTTATTATCCCATAGTTGAATGAGGAAATTCATTAACAGTTTTAAGTGTATTACTATTTCAGATATGTTAACAATATAGTATTATTGAAATAAAAGACCTTGATACCGGAAGTTTTCTTCTAAAAGATCTTCAACTAGATGAGAAACACGTTCACAAGAGCTCGAGTCAGTGTATTCATGAATTTTTTCTTTAAGCATTACTCTTTTTTCAACATAATAACTCCTATCATTTAATGTTTTTCTTAATTCTTCACTGAATTGATTAAAATCAGTTACATATGGACCAGGAAGATTCTCAAAATAATCATAAAGAAAACCACTACGTTGTCTATAATGATCATAGTCATAAGGAACAAATATCATGGGTCGGTCTAAAAGCAGAAAGTCGTGAAATATTGATGAATAATCAGTTATTAAAATATCAATAAATGGTAATATTATATTTACATCAACAAATTGATCATGGGTTGCAAGCTGAATTCTTTCATTAGTAGCCAACTCTTCTAAAAAGTTCTTTAGTTTATTATAACGAAATAAATCAGTCAAATGAGGACGTAATAATAAATTTGACCTAGTTCTATTTAGAATTTCTATAAGCAAATCTATATCAAAATCAGAAAAAGGGAAAAATTCAGTAGCATTGTTTCCTGGACGGTAAGTAGGGGCATATAAAATTAAATTATCGCAATTTTCAATATTCATGCTTTTATTCCAATTGTTAACGTGCATTTCAGGAACATTTAAAAGACAATCATTCCTTGGATATCCAGTTGTTATGTGTTTATTACGACCGAATTCCATACACTTCTCCCAAAGTTCTGACATAAAATCAGAGGTGGAAATAGCATAACTAATAAGCTTAGCTTCCAACCTTCGTTCAGACGCCTGATTATTATTTTCAAACCCTTCGTTCATTCCAAATCGAACAGCTTTAACACATTGTCCATGAAAAAGTTGTATTAATTTAATTGATTTTGGAACATCTAAAGGACTGGGTGCTATATCTCTTAAACTATGAGAAATAACACCAACAGTTGCACGTTTAAGAGCAATTTTCCCTCTTAATGAAAACATATTAAGACATGAAAGACCACTGCTTTCAAGCATCTTTATAATTTCCCCGTTTTTTGTTAACCAAATACAATTTATTTCAGGCCTATTACTATTAATCCATTCGAAGAGATATCTGCTGTTATCACTATATGATGATCCATGCTTAGAACCAAAAATGACCAGATTTATTGACTTACCTATGAAAATGAAAATAATTGATGAAATCACGGATTGAATAAAATAGAAATATTCATTTCTTTTCTTTTCTAGATTGATAAAAAACCTTTTTATAAAAGATAATAAAAACATGATTTTATTCTTTATATATAACAAGGGATAATTATGTTTTCGTCAGTACATATCTAGCAACCACAGGATTTTCATTATTGAATTTCGCAAAATTCCGATCTTCCACATAATATCTGACTTGAAATCCCGCCTTAATGATTTGGTACAGAAATTTTGTTCCATCAATGAACCTTCTATAATGATCTGTATACCTTTCAAATTCACTTAACTTTTTCCCAACCTTGTATAATGAATCATTTATGGTTCTACATTCTATGAAGAATAATCCTCCTTGCTTTAATAAATGAAATGCATTTTGTATGACAACTTGAGCATCACTCTCAGTAATAGTGTGAAATGAAAAACGTGAATAGACAGCATCGACCTTGCCAAATTGAGATAAATCACCAGTAAAATCATTGGCGACAAACTTTGTTAAATTATCCAAATTCAATTCCTTAGATCTTTTATTATTACTTTGAATTGCAACTTCAGATAAATCAATTCCAATAGCATTATGACCATTTTCAGCAAAGAAAAATGTGTCTCTACCATTACCGCAACCTAAATCAAGAATTATTGATGTTTTTTTTAGATATTTTTCGAGGCAAAACTTAGAAAATGAGGTTGGGTATTGAACATTAGATTGACTGTTATAGTAGTTGTCCCAATATCTTATTTCCTTATTAAATTCTTTTTTATCCATATATATATTATATACTTTGAAGGATATAAATAATAAAATTAAAACCCTTCATTATAAAATTC
>Ga0187833_10002675_pt1 | contig 18854 bp, 17 predicted proteins | sample ETNtaG_37_FD_167968 | JGI IMG/M metagenome (GOLD analysis project Ga0187833, IMG submission 167968) | Marine microbial and viral communities from oxygen minimum zone, Eastern Pacific Ocean - ETNP2014_SV_400_PacBio MetaG (Illumina Assembly) | ecosystem: Environmental > Aquatic > Marine > Hypoxic...
GAAAAATATTTTCATTATTTAAAAGACCTGGAAATTGAAGTATTTGGGAATGACTATCAAGCAAACCTTGAAAAAAATCTGAACCACCCCTCCCACCAGTTACTAAAAGTAAAATTTTCATAAAAAATATGAAATACTAATAATTATTTTTTTTGAAAACATTTATCATTTTACTTAAAAAAATTACTGCGTCTTTAGGATATTTTCCTATTGCAGTCTCAGCTGCTAGAACTAGTCCTTCAGCACCCATTTCTAATGAATTGTATACGTCATTGGCTTCACCCCTATTTGGATAGCTGCTTTCTAACATGCTTTCGAGTAAATTTGTGGTAACAAAAATTTTTTTATTTCTAAAATTTTTTTTTAATTTAAATAATCTTCTTTGAACTATTGGAATATTTTCAATTTTAACATCTTTTGACAAATCACCTCTATCAATCAAAAAATTGGTGCCTTTTTTTAAAATTGCTTTAAAATTTTTAATAGCTCTTAAAGTTTCTATTTTGAAAATTTTATTTTTATTTTTTAATAAATTATTGAATTTAATGATGTCTTTTGGCGAATTAGTGAAGGACAAAGCGTAGTTTTTTATCCCAAATTTTTCTCCAATTCTAATAGCTCCCAGATCTTTTTTCGTTAAATAATTAAGTCTAATTTGTCGATTTTCTATATGTACACCCTTATTATTTTCAAGTTTTCCAGAAGACAATACTTTACATAATATTTTATCTGTTTTTTTTATAACTTTTAGTTTTAGATTATGAAAACCAACATTTAAAATATCGTTTGTTCTGATTTGTTCATGAACTGTTTCTGGATATAAATTCATATTTTCTCGAGAGTTTGCTATTAAAATTTTTTGTCCAAATTTTAAAATTTTTTCCCTTTTTACTTTAGTCCTAATTTGCGCACCTTCAGTATCAATACAAATAGGAATTCTGGTATGTTTCTTTATAAATTTTATTGATTTTTCTAAACTGTCTAAGCTCAAATGAGACATGTTTAATCTTAATAAGCTAATCTTTCCTTTTGAAAATCGTAAAAATTCCCTATTAAGAGATGAGGGGCCGAGTGTACAAATTATTTTTATTTTCTTATTCATTTAAAAAATTAAAATCTTAAAAATTTTTAATTATTTAATTCCCAAGTCTCTTTTACTTTTCTACGTTTTTTAATGATTTCAAAAAATTGTTTAAATTCTTTATTTACATCAATGCTATTAAAAACTTCTTTTCCATTTTCTATCAGTTTATTCCTCAAATTTTTATCTTGAATTAAATTTTTTATTCCTGCAGCCATAGTTTTAGGATTAAAGGGATCTACATAGTAAACTGCATCTTTATAAACTTTTCTTATATTATGAATATCAGAATAAAAAACTGGAATATTCATTTTGAATGCTTCCCAAGGAGGTATGTTTGTTGGACCACTAAGTGTTGGCATCACAAGAGCTAATGAATTTAAATATAAGTATGGTAAATGCTCACCTTCAACAAAATCTAAAAAAATTATATTTTCATTTGCTTTTTTATCATATGCATATTTTTTTATTTTTTTTAAATAACCTTTGTCGCTACCGCAAAAAACTGCGTGTAATTCTATTTTATATTCTGATTTTATTAATGTTATTACATCAATTACATACTTGTGATTTTTATGTGGTAAGTACATAGCTGGATAAAAAATATATCTTTCTGGAAGTTTATATAATTTTTTTACTTTTTCTGAAGATGTTGTATCTATATTACTAAATTTGGAAATACTTTGTGATGGTTGGTGATTAATCACATATATTCTCTCTTTTAACACTGAATAGAAAAATGAAATTCTTTCTTTAATTATTTCAGCATTTGTTATAACCGCCACAGCTTTAATAGTCGATTTTCTTAGTATTTCATCTAATCTTTCAAATTCAGCTGACTTAGCCCATTCTGGAAATTCTATTTCCTCTCTATGAGAAACGTCAGGTACGGTAATTATAAAATCAATATCTTCTAAATAAAGAGAGTATGGTGATGGGCCTGTAAAATATACTAAATCAATTTTTATTTTTTTTAAAAAACTTTCTAATTTATTTTTAAAAAAGAAATATTTCTTTATTCTTCGAACTAATGATCCATGATTTCTTAAAAAACTAAGATATCTTTCCAAAGTATTCATTGAAAAGTAATGTGATTCAAAATTTCTTTTTTTGAACACCTGAGTGACTTCTTTTGAAGTTGAAATGATTACTATATCTAATTCATTTTTATTAATTTTATCTATTTTTTCAATCATATAAAGCAGTTCTTCATAAGCTCCTCCAGAATTCTTTTTTGTATCTAAAAAAATTGCAATTCTTTCTTTCATAATTATAAAATTTATTTTTTAAGTTTTTCTAATCTTAAATAGGATGGATTATTTTGGACTAAACTAGTAAATTTACATATTTCCAAAAGCAAAATTTGATTTTTAAAAAAAGGATATTCAAAAAATCTTATTGGTTTTATCAGTTTATAATTTTCATTTTGTTTGCCATCACCTACTGGGATTTTTTCAACACTATTAGCACAAAAAAAAAATGAATCTTTTTTTCCAACTTTTTGTATAAAATTTATATACTCTTCAATTTGGGACATGTTCATTTCCATAAAAGAAGATGTATTAATAAATAGATCAATCAGATTTTCTTCCAATAACGTTATTTGACTGGGAGTCAAAAAAATAAAATCATAATTTAACAAAGTATCTTTCCCAATTTTTTCATTAATTTCATTGGGCAATAAAATTTTTGCATTTGGAAATAAATTTTTCAAAAATGGTATGCATAAAATCAATGTTTCTGGCAAATCAATATCGATTATACATTTTGAATTAAAATGATGTTTTAATAATAGCATCAAATTACCATTTCCGGCTCCAATTTCAGTTATAAATTTTGTTTTTGATAATTCCATGTAGGAATTTAAAATATTTATATAATAATAAGATTTAATTATTGGTTCATTAATTACATAATTAAAAGAAAATTGTTTTTTACAATCAGAAATATTTTTAGCTATTATTCTTTTTTTATCAAATTGAACTTGTTGAAAGCCAGCATTTTTCTCCTCGCTCATTATTTTATTAAATGCAGCTTTATATGATAGATTATGTGAACGATCGATACCAATTATTTTTTTGATAAAAATTTTTAGTGATCTTAAAAAAAAATTATATGAATTTTTTTTATCTGGAATATAATTTCCTGATTTCCCTTCCAAAGTTAATATAGAATTTTTTATTGAATAATTTATTTTTTTTGAATGATATTTCCAATAAGCCGTTTTTGCATGTTCTGCTTGGTTGTAAAATAAATCTGAAGATAGGAATTTTTCGAATCTATTTTTAAAATTGCTATTTAATTCAAATTTTACCATATAGTAGAACTAATTCTTCTCGTAAATAAACTCGATCATTTTCATAATTTCAAGACCGTCATGAATTGATGGGGAACATTCTTTATTATTTTTTAGATTGGATACAAAATTATCGATCTCAAGTAGATATGAATTTGGTTTTATGTGACCAAAATCTTTTGAAAAAAACTTATTATCTCCTTTTCTTGTCCAAAAAATTTTATCACCACCATGCGTATCAAATCTTCCATCCACATTGATGTATCCTTCTGATCCATTTATTTCAAAAAAGAAGTAGCCTGAAAACAGTCTCCATGAACAAAATATCGTAGCGATTCTCCCGTCTTCAGTCTTAAAAATACCGCTTGCTGTATCCTCGACATCAATATTTTTCCAATAAATATTTGAGGTCAATCCTTTTCCAGAAACAAAATTTCCTACGAAAAGTCTGGACAAATCTAATAAATGACATCCATTATCCAATAAGGTGCCGCCTCCGCTGATCTCTTTTTTCCAAAACCAAGAATCTTTGAGACGTTCTCCTTTATGACCGATTCTGCCGTTAAAGCTTAAAACTTTTCCTATCGTGTCTTCATCTACCAGTTTTTTTGCATACATTACACTCTCAAAAAATCGATGATTTGATGCAAGTTGAAAAGTGCCTTTTGATTTTTTAGTAACTTCAAGAATTTCTTGTGCTTCACTTACATTTCTTACAAAAGGTTTTTCACAAAAAACATTTTTTCCAGCATTTAATGAATCAATAATAATTTCTTTGTGAAATTTATTTGGTGTACAAACACATATTACATTAATATTTTTGTCTTTTAAAATTTCATCATATTTATTAATTGGAACTTGAAGTATTTTTTTAGCCTTTTGAGCATTTTCATCATTAATATCATAAATATATACCAATTTAGCAAGTTTAGATTTTTTAATTGCTTGCGCTCTTTTAATTCCAAATGAACCAAGTCCAATAACTGCAAAATTCATAAATGTTCTATTCCTTAGCTTGATTTCGAAATTGTTTTTATTTCATCGCAAATAAAATCAATTTCTTCACTAGTAATTGTATTTCCCGATGGCAAATATAAACCATTTTCCATTATATAATTGGCATTTGGGCAATCATTTTCTTTGAATAAACCATACTTTTTAATTAATGCTGTTTGTTTATTTATAGGAACGAATGCATTTCTAGTTTCAATATTTTTATCTTGTAATTTTTTTACAAACTCATCTCTTGACATGGGAAAATTATTATCCAAGTAAATATTAAAAACCCACATTATATATTTAGTTACCCACTCTTCAATTATTGGAATTTTGATGCCTTTAACATTTTGGAGATTTTTTTTATATCTATCATAAATTCTTTTTTTCTCTGAAAATATCTTGTTAATATTAAGAAATTGACCCAAGCCAAGTGCAGCACTAATATTAGGTAATCTATAATTAAAACCAATATCTTCATGTACAAATTTATTTGTTTTTCCATACGCTAGGTTTTTTAAGCTTCTAGCTTTTTCAGCTAATTCTTTTGAGTTAGTCACTACCATGCCTCCTTCACCGCAAGTAATTGTTTTATTTGCAAAAAAACTAAAAGCACCAATATCCCCGATAGATCCTACTTTTTTGCTTTTATATTCTACTCCATGCGCTTCTGCGCAATCTTCTATTATCTTCAAGTTATATTTTTTTGAAATTTCTAATACAGGATCCATATCAACTGGCTGTCCAAAAAGATGGACTACCATAATAGCTTTGGTTTTTTCATTAATTTTTTTTTCAATCTTAGTAACATCCATTTGCCAGGTATCTCTTTTGATATCAATTGGAATAGGAATTGCATTACAATAATCTACTGAGAAAGCGCAAGCCATATTAGTACTAGATGAAACTAAAACTTGATCTCCTTTTTGAAGATTTAAAACTTCACAAGCCAAATGCAATGCTGTTGTTCCGCTGGTAGTAGTAATTCCATATTTACAATTTACAAAATTACTAAATACTTCTTCAAATTTTTTGACATAAGGACCCTGACCTATAAAAGATGTTTTAAGACAATCATTAACAAATTCTTTTTCCTTGTCTCCAAGTTTAATGTCAAAAACCGGTATTTTTTTATTTTCTTTCATTTTGATTTATTTCTTTTATATATGATTATAGTAACTTTATTTAAACTTTTTTGTAAATTTTTAAATTTTATCAACTTCTAGATAAGATCAGAGAAATATAATCAGACCATTCTTTATACCATTCGGGCCTTACATTAAAAAAATTTGTTAAATAATTTTTTCTTGCTGACTGAACTTCCTCATTTCCCCACCAAATATCAAGTTCTTTCCAATATTTATTAACATGATCTTTAGCTTCATTGAAATCTTCAAAAGCAATTTTGTTTTTTTTTAAAATATCAAAAGTTTTTAAAGCCGTTTTTGTAAATGGGTAGTATTCTTTTTTAGTAATTAGTATTGTTGGAATGTTGGAATACATAGCCTGAGAAAATGCTGTTTCAGGGTAGGTAACAATAATTAACCTAGAATTTAACATTGTTTTCTCATAAGAATTTTTATCAGAAACTTCCTCTATGCTTTCCTTTCCAAAAATTTCCAAAAAAAATTTTTTTGAATCATAACTATAATTCCCTTTCGTTCTAAATTTTATTTTTGATTTAATTGCAATATCAAGATTATTAACAAATTGAGTAAGTTCATTAAAATAATTGATTGATTGATCTAATCCAGGGCCTCTGTGATATTTTAGTAAATATTTTCGAGGCTCAACAAATATAATGCTGCATTGATCTTTGTCCTTTTCATTTTTTGAATTAACTATTGTTGGTAAGGTAGGGCTAAGATTGAAATAAATATTTTTTTTTTGCTCTGTATTATCCCATCTAATTATCTTATCTGATATTTTCTCAAAAAAATCAAAATGTGAATTAGCTGCAAATGTCAAGCCACCACCATGTTCAGCATGAATATATTTGGAACCTATCTTTTTTGTTTCAGCAATATATATTTTAAAATTATCATTAACAAATATTGAATGCATAAAAAAAATAATTTTTTTTTTTTTCGAAAACGGTAAAATCTTTTTTTTAATGGCTTCAAAATTTTCTATGTATGATTTAGGTATATCTTTATAAATATTATGTAATAAAAATTCGATGAATTTATCTTGAGTATTAAATTTCGATAGTAAATTCTTAAATTTTTCTCTTTTATTGCCTTTCAAAAAATTATCTTCTTTAATATTAAAATTAAAAATTTTTAAATATTTTGACGGGATTAATTTATATTTCAAGCAAATTTGAAGATATTCTTTTCTTGGAAAATAAAAACTCTCTATAATAATTTTATTAAACTTAAATGCTAATTTTGTAATAAAATAATCAACCAAACTAATCATAAAATTTTTTTTGTGAGGTTGATGTTGATAAGCTTCAATACTATTAAATATTTTTTTTTCTTTATTTTTTATTGAATCTTTTTTTATTAATGAAAGATTTGGAATATTTAGAAAATTAAGTATCCTTAGAAAGATCAAATGATTCCATGAATCTTTCTGCGAATTAATAATAAATTCTAAATGATTTTTTGGTATATAATCCTGGTCTTTAAATAAAATAAAATTAGAGTAAAATTTTTCAGTTTTATTATTTTCAAAAAATATTCTTATATTTTCCCATCTTTCAAAAATAGTTGTTGTATATGAACTTAACCAAGTATAAATAATTACTCTCCAATACTCTTTATCTTCTTGAATATTATGAATATCAGATAATTTTTTCGAAATTTCTTCTAATAAATATTCTGTTTTTTTTTCTAAATATTCATAATCTTTGTTTTTTTTTTCATTATTGTCCCAGTAATATGCATTTTTTATTATATTTGTGTCAGATTTTTTTTTCAAAGAATTATCTGTTTCGGGAAATTCACACCATCTTCCTAGAAGAAAATTATTTTCTCCAGATTCCCACGAATCTATCAAGCCTGTAGTAACAAAAAAATTTTTTTTCATAAATAAATTTTTTAGTTGATAAATATTTTGATTGCTAGTTCAACCTACCAAAAAAAGTGTGAGATATAGGATATTTAAGTATATTTTTTATTTGTAAATTTCCCTTTTCACATTGAGAAATTTTATAAAAAATTTCATCAAGATGATCTGAATATTTTTTTAGTATTTTTTCATTGTGTGCGGTGCTTAAATATACTGCATTTGCTGCTAAAAAATTATGCTTTAGCATCTCTTGAGTAATAAAAGTCTTATAAGCTTGAGAATTTTTGCTCTTAAAATTAAATTTTGCTAGAGATGGTAATCCCGAAATATTAATCGCTAATCTATTTTTTTTTGCAAGAGTTTTCCAAATTAAAAATACCTTTTCACCCAAATAGGAAATTTTTTTCCAAGATTTTTCTCTTTCCATAATCTCAAGAGTTTTTATTGCTGCAACTGGTCCAATTCTATCAGTCCAAAAAGTACTACTCATAAAAGATTTTTTTGCACTATTCATAATAGATTCTTTTCCTAAAATAGCAGTAATTGCATACCCATTTCCCAGTGCCTTTCCAAAGATTGCCATGTCAGGATTGATATTTATTAATTTATGCAAACCACCAAAACATTGTCTAAATCCAGAAGTGCATTCATCAAAAATTAATACAATATTTTTTTTAGTAGCAAGATTTCTAACTTTTTTCAAAAATTTTACGTTTGGTTGTGTACTTCTTGAAACTTCCATTTTTATTACACCAATATTTTCTTTATCAACCAATTTCTTTAATTGATTAATATTATTATATTCAAAGCCAAAAGATGTATTTCGAAGATTTGATGGTACCCCCAATGGATCGAGTCCTGGCAAAAGATGATGATCTAAATTACTTTTATTTTTTAGATTTGCTGCTAAATACCAGTCATGCCAACCGTGATAACCGCAAAAAGCAACATTTTTTCTTCCACTAGCAGATCGAGCAATTCTAATTGCTATAGCATTTGCTTCTCCTCCAGTTCTTGCAAACTTTACTTTCCCGGCCCAAGGATGCATGTCTAATAATTTTTCTGCTAAAAAAACTTCCTCTGGGCAATTAAGAGTTGTCAAATTACCTTTTCTTACAACTTTTTTTACATCATTATCAACTTCACTGTTAGAATAGCCCAAAATATTTGTTCCCACACCCATCAAGGACATATCGATATAAGGTTTATTATTTAAATCCCAAACTTTACAGCCTTTAGATTTACTAAAATATGTTGGCCATTTGTTAGGTAAAAATAAATTTGGATTTTTTGATAACAAGCTATTACCGCCCAGTATAATTGCACTTGCTCTTCTCCAAAGTTTTTGACCTTTATCTAAATTTGATCCTTCGTTTAATTTTAAATCTAAATTTTTATTAAAAAGTTGCCTATTTTTTTTTGCGAATTTTATTATTTCTTTAAATCCAAAATAAATATTTGGTTTAAAATTTTCATAAATTTTTCTAATTAAATGTAAATCTATTTCTTCATCAATAGTTAATCTATATTTTGGTAATTTTTTTATTGGACAGGTAATATTAATTGTATTTATAGAATTAGAATTATCTTTTAAATAACGAATTATAACACCTCCATCTCCTCTCTGAAATTTATTAGCTTTTTTTTCAACTTCCTTAAGTAATTTATAACTAAAAACCTCAACATCTAAACCATCCGGATATGTCCATGGTGCGCAGTTAGAAAGATAATCTGGCTTATTTTTTTTAAATTTTTTTATGAATTCATCTACTATTTTAACATCTACTAATGGACAATCTGCGGTTATTCTTACAATAATTGTGGCTTTGTACTTACTTGCAGCCTTATAAAATCTATTTAGAACATCTTCCTCACTTCCACAAAAGTAACTAGCTTTGATTTTTTTTAAATATTTAATTAATGGCAAATTTTCTTTGTTTTTAGATGTAGCAATTATTATTTGATCGGCTTCTTTACTTTTTTTTAATCTTTTTAAAATAATTCCAATTGTTGGTATATCAACAATTTTTTTCATAACTTTGCCAGGTAATCTTGTGGATCCCATTCTTGCCTGAACTATAATAACTGTTTTCATTGATATAATTTTTTTAATTAATCCACGTCCTAGGATCAATTAATTTTTTATTTTTAATATTTAGAACGGGTAACGATAAATTGCTTTTTACTTTTTTTAATTTTAAAATTTGTTTTAATTGTTTGGTATTATTGAAACCTAGTACTATACCATCCAGTTGGTGTTGATTAAAAACAAATGATAAACAAGCTTGTAATGGACTAAGTTTATTTTTTTTTAACCAAGCTTCCCACTTTATCCAATTTTTATTTAATTGTTTTAATTTTTTTGGAAGTTGATTATGTTTCAAAAGTAATATTCCCTGTAAAAAAATTGATCTTGCATGAACTTCGATTTTTCTTTTTTTTAGTTCTTTTAGCCAACCTGTTTGTATCAGTCTTTGGTCCAAAATATTTAGTGGTGCTTGAATTAAATCAAATTTAAATCTCTTTAAAATTTTATTTAATTGATTAAAATCGTAAATTGATATTCCAATTTTTCTTGTCATCGAAATTTCTTTCATATTTTTTAAGCTTTTATAGATTTCATCACCATTTTTACTTAGCAAGATGTCAGCATTGTGCAATAATAAGCAATCAAATTTTTTTATTTTTAAGTTTTTAAGAGAGTCTTTTGCATTATGCTTAAGCCACTTTTTAATATTTTTTTTTTTGATATTTCTTGGTGTTTTGGGAATTTTTGATATTATTTTGAACCTGTTATTGTTTAATGACCCAATTATTTTTTCAGATTTGTTATAAAGAGGTGAAGTATCAATTGTTTTTATTTTATTTCTAAAAGCAAATTTAAATAATTTTCTAATTTCATATTTTTTGATTATATTTCTTTTAACTCCATATGCTTGCTCATAATTTGCTGATCCTAGTATGATTTTTTTTTTCACTACTTAAAGACTAATTTTTTTATATTTCGCAAAAATTTTTTAATACATTTAACCCGTTGTCAGAACTTTTCTCTGGATGAAATTGACATCCAAATACATTATTGACTGATACTACTGCCGGTATTGATATCCCTGAATAATTACAAACAGCTATGGTTTCCTCTGGTTTTTTTGTTAAACAGACAAATGAATGAACAAAATAAAAGCTTTTTCCTATAAGAGAATTTTTCAAAATTTTATTTTTCCATTCTTTTTCATTGTTAACAGGATACAGTTCGTTCCATCCTATATGAGGAACTTTTATTTCTTTATTTTTTTTATTTGAAATTTTAATTACCTCACCTTCAATCAAACCCAAACCTTTATGAAAGCCAAATTCATAACTTGTTGTGAGTAAAATTTGCATCCCAAGACATATGCCAAGCAAAGGTTTGTTAAACTTTGCATATTCTAAAATAGTGTTGCGTAAATTGTATTTTTCTATTTGTTTCATGGCATTGCCAAATGCACCTACACCTGGCAAAATTACATGGGAAGAATTTATTATCTTTTTATTATCATGTGTAGTTTCAACTTCGTAATCTAGAAATTTTATAGCTCTAACCAGATTCAAAATATTTCCACATTCGTAATCAATAATGGTTATTTTTTTCATTTATTTTTTTAACCAAACACAAGTTTTGTAATTCCAATTTTGATAAAAAGGTAAACGGATGGTTGAAAAAATTAAGTCAAAGTATTTAGGTATTGGAAAATCATCAGACATAACATCATGATGACCGTGACTGAATAATGGAGCATTATTATTAGTACTTATTATAAGCTTAACTTCTCTAGGTAGGTTTTCTAAATAAAATTTAATAGTGTCAAAGTTCATTTCAGAAAAAGAGGCAAAATTACATAATAGATCAATATTTTTAATATTTTTTACGAAATCGTAATAACATGTTGGTATTAATAATATTTTTTTTTCTTCGCCTAAATCGTAGTATTTTTGAATATCTGAAGGTGATTTTAAGATTTTTACTTTATCTAAACCAAATCTTGAAGACAAATAGTAGAAGGCAGTTGTTAAACTAGATGGTATATCCAACAATATCAAATTATTTATTTTATCTTCTTCAAATAATCTTTCTGCGAGCGCACCAAGCCCCGAACCTATTTCAATAATATTATATTTTTTTTTTTTGTTTAACAATTTAAGAGTATTTAATATCAAGTGTTTTTGGAACTCTTTTGAGATACAACTAAAATTAATTTTATTATTTTTTTGTTTGTATCCCCACATGCTTATTTGATTATTTGAGGGTAAATCGTCAAAATTTTTAAACATTATTTTATACACATCCAAATCTCTTAAAAAATTAAGTATTGCACTGTAATTAAATTTTACATCTTGAAAATAAGAATAGGCAATAAAACCTGACACAAGACAATTATAAAACATGCCCTCGTGTAAAATCATTATTTCATCTACGTTTTTATTCAAAATAGTATCAATCTGCTTTTTATTATTTGTTGACAAAGAATTTTGCCATCTTCCTCCAATTTTAAGTTCTTGATTAATGTTTAAATTTTCATAAAAAAAGTTACATTTTTCATAGAACTTTAATATTTCGTTTACAATTTCAGATTTCAATTTATAATTTTGAACATCCTCAATTTTTTTGGGAGGTTGATCGTGAAAAAATTCAAACTCACGATAAAGACTATGTCTGACTACTCTAAAATAATTAATTAAGTTTGCAATTTTATTTAACATATTTATTAAAAAATGATTTTATAAGATTAATAATTTTAAATTGTTCTTTTCTTTTTAAATTTGGATATATGGGAATGGAAATAGCAGTTTTGCCATATTCTTCTGCTACTGGAAATTGGTTTTTTTTAAAACCAAATTTTCTATAAAAAGGTTGTAAATGTATAGGTAGATAGTGAAGATTAACAAATATGTTTTTTGATCTTAAATAATTAAAAAATTTTCTATGAAGATATTTATGTTTAACATCCAGTTTAATGATAAAAAGATGATAGGAAGAATAAATATTTTTTTCAATTTTTTGGAACTTTATAGGTAAATTCTTCAAATAATTTCGATAAATTTTTGCAATTTTATTTCTTTTTTTTAAAAAACTATATAAATTTTTTAATTGACTAATACCTAATGTTGATTGGATATCATTCATTCTGAAATTGTAACCTATTGAGTGTTGTTCGTAATACCAGGGTCCAAGATTTTTAAATTTAAAATTTTTTGTTTCTTTAGTTATACCATTATTAGCTAAGATTTTTAATTTTTCATAATATTTTTTTTGATTTGTTGTGCAACAGCCCCCTTCGCCTGTAGTAATTATTTTTACTGGATGAAAACTAAAAACAGTTATGTCTGACCATTTTGAACAGCCAACTCTATTGTAATAATATTTTCCTCCGAATGAATGTGATGCATCTTCAACAATTTTAAATTTGTACTTCTTTGACAAATTTTTCAATCTTAATGGATTTGCTGGAAGACCACCCAAATGCACAACGATAATTAGTTTTGGAAGCTTTTTTCTTTTTTTTGCTTTTTTTAGTTTTTTTTCTAAATTATCTATTGATATGTTCCAAGTATCAGGATCAATATCAACAAAATCAATTTTCAAACCGCATAGTATTCCACAATTTGCAGTTGCTACAAAAGAGTTTGGTACTGTCCAAAATAAATCTCCTGATTTTAATGATAATGCCTTACATGCTAAAAGTAGCGCTGAACTCCCACTATTGGTTGCTAATGCATATTTGCTTTTTACTAAAAGTTTTATTTTATTTTCAAATTCAATCGTTTTTGGGCCTTGGGTTAAAAATTCAGATTTCAAAACTTTGCTTACATTTGCAATGTCTTTTTTACTGATTGTTTGAGTGCTATATTTAAGATTTTTCATAATACGATCGATAGAAATTGATCGTTTTTCTAATCGTCTTTTTTATTGGTATCTATAATGCTTTCCTTAAAGATATTTAGATGAGTTTTTTTAACTCTTTTATGTTAAGAAAATGTAAGTTAGTGTCGGAACTATAAACAAAATTATTTTTAACAAATTTTCCTTTTTCATTATTTTTACTTACTTCATATCTTTTAATTTTTCTTTTTGAAAAATCATATGGTCTAATTAAATAATAATTTTTAAATTCTATGGTGTCTCTAGCCGAATCTGCTGGACATAAAACTTCATGTAATTTTTCACCTGGCCTAATACCAACAATATGATATTTGATATTCTTATCTAAAGCTTTTACTAAATCAATTATTTTAATAGAAGGTGTTTTGGGAACAAAAAGTTCTGCTCCTCTCATAATGTTCATTGAATTTAAAACGAACTTCACTCCATAATCTAAGGTTATCCAAAATCTTGTCATTCTTTCGTCGGTAATTGGTAAAGATTTGACATTTTTTTGAATGAGATGTTTGAAATAAGGTAACACTGAACCTCTTGAACCTACCACATTACCATATCTTACGACTGAGAATTGTGTATCAGCACTCCCTGATAAATTTTTTGCATTTATGAAAAGTTTGTCTGAGCACAATTTCGTAGCCCCATACAAATTTACTGGATTAGCAGCTTTATCAGTTGATAGCGCAATTATTTTTTTTACATTATTTTCTATGCCTACGTTAATTACATTTTCAGCACCATAAATGTTTGTCTTGATAAATTCTATGGGGTCATATTCGGCTGCTGGCACTTGTTTAAGTGCAGCTGCATGAATTATCATATCCACTTGCTTTGTCGCCAGTTTTAATCTGTCTCGATCTCGAACATCTCCTAATAAAAATCTTAATTTCGGGCTATTAAACTTGTTTGACATTTCAAATTGCTTTAATTCATCTCGAGAATATATAATTACTTTTTTTACATTATGCGCGAGCAAATGCTTCACACACATTTGCCCAAATGAACCCGTTCCTCCGGTTATCATTATTATTTTATTTTTTAAAAATTTCATATTTTTAACTTTAGATTAGTTTTGCATTTTAAATTTATCAAAATTACCTTGGTCTACAACTTTTCCGTTATCGAAACAATAAATCCTATCACAATTTTTCAATGTATTTACCCTATGAGCAATCGAAATTATAGTTTTTTCCTTAAATATTTTAAGTTCGTTAAGAATTTGTGATTCTGTATTAACATCAAGAGAGCTGGTAGCTTCATCCAAAAATAAAATTTCTGGATCGTGAATTAACGCTCTACATAAACCAATTCTTTGAATTTCACCACCAGATAAATTAACTCCATCTTCTCCAAGATTTCCATCTAATCCATTGGGCAATCTTTTTAGCAAGATTTCTAAACTTAACTTTTTTATCAATGATAAGATTTGATCCTCTGTATATTTTTTGCTATCTAAACCGAACAATATATTATTTCTTAAACTTTCATCTAATATAAATATTTTTTGAGGGACAATCCCAATCAATTTTTGCCATCCTTTTACATTAGAAAAAATAGGTTTTCCATCAACTACAACACTTCCTTCTGTTGGTTTTGAAATTCCTGTTAAAATTTCAACTACAGTGCTTTTCCCAGAACCAGTTGCTCCAATTATTCCAATTTTTTCTCCCTTTAATATATTTAGTTTTATGTCAGAGATTTCAAAATTATTTGAATTAGGGTATTTAAATTTTTTAATATCAACAAAAATATTTTTGTAGAAAGAAAATTTTTCATAAAACGGGTGATCTTCTTTTTTAAAATTTTTTAATTCTGAATAAAGCACATCAATTGCTGGAGAATTCAACTTAAAATATTGTAAACTTGTAACTATTTTATTTACCGATGGTAAAATCCTAAAACTAGCAGCAACATATATACTTAATATTTGAGCAATTTCAATTATGCTTCTCCCAGAAGAATATAAAATATAAAGCAAAAAGACCACAAAAAATATTCCTACAAGTTCAAATAACAGCTTTGGTACATTATTAAAAAAAGTTGTTTTGGCAGATATTCTAGATAAATTGATATTATGTACTTTAAACTTATTAAAAAAAAACTTTTCTCTCCCCAAAAGTTTAATTATTTTTATTCCATCAAACCCCTCTTGCATGAACTGTATCAGCTTTTGAATATTTGACTGTCTCTGAGTTCCCCATTTATTTAATTTTTCTTTGAATAGAAGAAAATATAAAGAAGAAAAAAACAAAAAAACTATCGTTATCAAAATTGTAAAATAGAAATTTATATATGAAAGAAAAAATAATATTCCAATTACAACTATTATTTCGAGAGCCAGTTTTAAAAAAGAAAAAAGACAAAGAATAAATAGATCTACTTCTGTGATTAAATTTCTTATAAATTCTGAACTATTTCTATTATAAAAATAACTAAAATCTTGATTCAAATATTCTTGAAATACTTTACTAGATAAATTTTCTTTGTAAGTATATATAAAATTGCTCTCGAACCAATGGTAAAATGTTAAAAAAGCAATTTTAATTAAATAAAAAAATAAAAAAGTTAGTAAAAGGTATGTAAGGATTTCAGTTTTATCTAATTCAAAAAAAATACTTAGCTTATCCACAAATAAATTACTTTTTGTATTTATTGGACTTAAGGCACCTACAATTGAAAAGATGAAGCCTAGACCTGCCATTTCTAAAATTGTTGAAATAAGCATAAGACCAAAAAGTAATAATAAAAATCTTTTTTGATGTTTGTTAAAAAAGTAAAAAAATTTTTTAATCATTTTTAGGTAAAAGATATTTTTAACGATAGTTTTATTTAATTTTGTTTACTAAAATTTTAGATAGGTAATAATCTTCCATAGTATGGATATCAACTGAATTTTTTACTAAATACGGTCTAACAAATTTACCCATAAAATTCCATGGACCCTCGCCTTTCTCTTTTGTTATTGCGGAAGTTCTAATTGCCCAAAAATTATGACACAAAAAAAAACTTTTATTTAATTCTTGTCGATTCGATGATATTTTTTTATTTGTTTTAACAAAATTTCTTAGATATCCATTTTTAATTTTTTTTGCTCTACAGGGATTGTGATCATTGTTAAGTACAACCGGAACAGCGGCAGTAACTTTTTTGTTATTAATGATAATTTTAATACAATCTATTATCCATTTAGCTTTTATTATTGGCGCATTGGCCAAGAGCACTACTATAATTTCAGGTTTAAATTTATCTTTGATTATAAAATTTAATGCATGTTTCAGTACATGTGAATGTCTTGTATTTGCTAATGCTAAAAACTTTGGTCTCATAATTTTTTTGTAACCATATTTATGACATAAGCTTAATATTTTTTTATCCTCACTTGATACATAAAATTTATTTATTACTTTTACTTTTTTTGCCTCTAAGCATGGATAAGCCAAAACTGGTTTGTTATTTATTTTAAGAATATTTTTATTTTTTAGAGAGCTGCTTCCTTTTCCAGTTATAATTGCAGCTATTTTCATAACTACTTGTTAAGGACACTTTTTAGCGTCTCTTTAGTACCTAATATTAAATTAAATTTTGGACGCCACCCAATTTTTTTAATCTTTGAAATATTCGCAAAATTACCCCAAGGATCACCGCTATGTTTAATTAATAATTTTACTTTTTTTTTATTAAAATTATTTTTTGTTAAATGAAATAATATTTTAATAACATCTATTACTTTATGCGGTTTACCAAAACCCACATTATAAATATTTGATTTTTTAAATCCGAGTGTTAATGCAGAAATGACATCATTGATAAATACAAAATCTCTGAATCTATTTAAACTACCTTTTATAAATACTTTTTTATATTTGAGAATTTGAGATAAGTATATTGAAAGCATGCCTTGTTTCGTATTTTCCATATTTTGACCTGGTCCATAAACATTAAACAATCTCAAAATTATTACTTTTGTATGTTTTGATTGTAGTTTAAACAAAATTTTTTCGGCTGCTAATTTAGAAATTCCATAAATTGAAATAGGTTTGCAATTATAATTTTCTTTAGCGTTTGATGTCATCTTTCCATAAACAGCCATGGACGAAGTAAAAACTATTTTTTTAGGTCTATTTTTAATTGACCAATTAAATAAATTTGTCGTTCCTAATACATTTGTTTTCAAACAATTGATAGGCATTTTTTCCGAAACTTCCGTAGAACACTTTGCGGCTAAATGATAAATTGTATCTACTTTTTTATTTATTTTATTAAATAAATTTTCATTTTCAATATTACCAGGAATTAAAACGCATCCACTAAGTTTTTTTTTATATCTCTTAATTTTTTTTGGTAGATCAATTACATAAATTTTATTTTTTTTTTTTTCAAATGTTTAACTAAATTAAGCCCAATAAATCCAGCACCACCTGTAATTAATATTTTCTCCATTACTCTTGTTTTAAATAATTTTCTAGAAGTCCGTTGAAAAGATGAATTTGCTTAGTCGTTTTTAATTCTAGTGATTGCAACCAATTTGTGTAATAAAAATATGGTTTTTTTCCCAATAAAATTCCGTTTTTATATGCTAACGAACCCTTAATTAAATAAGCTCCACTAGTTATTCTCGCTAAACTTTTAATCTTGTCTCTTGAAACCGTATTTTTTGAAGAATCAAAATTTAGTGATTTATTTTTATAAAAAAAATATTCTTGTTCTCTATAGCAAGTTACAGCTGAATCGTTTTTTCTAGAATTTTTTTTAAATTTTTTTATAAAATCATAAATATCTTTTCCAGCAAAAAAGGGTGCTGTGGGATTTACCCAAAGCAAATATTCATTTTTGAACTTTTTTCCAAGAATTCTATGTAATTTATCAAGAGCAATCTTAGGCTTACGCTGTAAAAATTTAATATCATTTTTTTTGCATAAATTTTTAATTAAATTGCTCGATGATGTTACGTAAATATCCTTTATCCCTTTAACCCTTTTTACCTGAGAAATTTTCCATTCTAATAGAGTGGTTTCTCCAAATGAAACTAGATCTCCATATTCCGAGTACTTATTTTTTTCAAGAGCAGGAATTATGATATTGATATTATTCATTGTTATCTTCTTGTTTGTAGTTTGGTTAATCTTGAGATTTCAGACTTAAGTTTAAAATTATTAATTTCTCTTTTGTATAGGACATAATTTTTTTCAAATTCTAGAGCTGCGTTAAGAGCATAAGAATTTTTTAACATTGTTGATTTTAAAAATATTACCTTTCTTGTTTCAAGCTTATTAACTAATTTAATATTACTGTTATTTCGATATAGTTTAATTGTATTCATATCAATACCACCACCGACAGTACATGTTAATCTAGATTGAGCAGCCTTTTTTGATATTAAAAAAATTTTATTTTCAATGATCTTAGAGTTTTGTAAAACATCTTCCTTAAAATGACTTGCGGCAAGATCTGACCTACCTATTGTAATGTTATTGATGTTGCCCTTTGCTAATTTTATAATTTCTTCAATATTGTTTACTGCATTTACTGTTTCAATATTAATTGACAAA
>Ga0187833_10002676_pt1 | contig 18848 bp, 17 predicted proteins | sample ETNtaG_37_FD_167968 | JGI IMG/M metagenome (GOLD analysis project Ga0187833, IMG submission 167968) | Marine microbial and viral communities from oxygen minimum zone, Eastern Pacific Ocean - ETNP2014_SV_400_PacBio MetaG (Illumina Assembly) | ecosystem: Environmental > Aquatic > Marine > Hypoxic...
GCTTACTCTGTAATTGTCTCCTTGGTTTTGACCGCCATATATTGCAGAGTAAATCCCTTCTGCGATTCCGCCAGCGGTTTCTGAATTAATTTTAACCTCTAAAGGTTCTCCTTCAAAAGGTAAAAGAGGAGTTTCATTACCTCCTTTATATGTTGTTATTAGTTTTCCTTCACCTGGTAATAATTCGAACCCTGTTATATCAGTATCTTTTTTCCCATCTTTGCACCTTACTATATGAAAAGCTCCCCAATCCTCAAAAAGGCATGCGCTTATTCTAGGAGTATTGTTTGGTTCATCAGGTTCATATGTTGTGATATCTATCCATCTATCATTTTGTGAGTCATACCTAAAAGAAGGATTTCCAAATGCATGACTTAGAAGCAGATTAGGATGTTGAAATTCAGGAACGTTCATTGCCTGAGAATATATCAAATCTGTCTGTGCACCGTTGCTTGCTATTAAAGCGTTTCCAAGAGGAACAATGGCTGGGTATATGAGTAAAGCAGAGCTTCCTTCTTCCAGTGTTTTCCTATTTGTTGCATTTGTTCGTACTGTTCCTGTCTTTTTACCTTGCAAAACCTCTCTTGCCTGACTGAAAGGTCTTCTTCCTGTCAAAGAATAACCAATAAACTGGTTGCCTGATGGAGTCATTCCAACAGTAATACCTCTACCGCTATATATCATAGCTCTTAAAGCTTCAAAATCATCTTTCATTTTTGGGTATCTCCATTCTTATAATACTTTTAATAATTCTATACTTGCTTTAGCAGCCCCTATAGTATCATGTGTTAATCTAGTGGCATAACCTGTTCTTTCTTTTGGATCAAGGCCATGAACTATCTCTTCACAAACTTCTTTTTTTAGAGTACCTTGCTCCACGAATTCAAGGAGCTTTGCTTCATAATCACCTATTGTTACTTTCCTCCCTTTTGTCATGTCTTTTATCTTGTCATAAGCATCTGATATGCCTTCCCTTTTAAGAACGGTTTGAACATATGCCGAAAACATTTCTGGATGTTCGTTTACTTCCCTCTCGATAGCGGTCATGTTTGCCTGGTAGCGTTCTACTTCTTCAATAATTCTCTTCATACCGATTATTGCTTTTGCAAACGGCTCGCTAATGAATCTTTTTCTTATTGATCTTCTAAGATCGCCCTGCCTTTTATATTTAGTGAGGTTATGGTATTTCTGAAAAGAGCTTGAGGAATCATCGATAAGTTCCCAGCCACCTTCTAATCTCCAAGGATTTACCTTCTGCGCCATAACAGAAGAGCCTGAGACTTCTTTGCCTGTTTTTTTCACGAATAAGCCATTGCTCGCATATTCCCAGAAATCATCGCAGAATTTCCATATCACATCGTTTATCCTTACTATTGCATCGTATAATTTTGAGTTTCTTATATTAAACTCATCCTGGTCGCACATTGGAGCATAACGTAACCCCAGATTTTCAACAAACCTTTTCGAGAAGGAAAGCCAATCATGATCCGGGTAAGCGCCTCTTAAATCATCATGGTTTCCAATAGCTCCTGCTAATTTCCCCGGGAGTTTTACCAAAACTATTCCCTTTGATCCATTCTTTATAAGCAATTCATCAACAATTGTTTGATTTATTCCATCAGTAATGTTTGCAAATATTTTATTCAATGTTGTATACTCTGCAAACTGCCCATGTGTTTGGCCGGCAAAAGCTTCAAGAAAGTCATCTATTGTATTAGAATAATTAGAGTTTGCTGCATCAATCATTGTTTCCTGAAATCTAATTAATGTTGGCAAATATTCTTCTCTTAGGATATCTGTTACAATTAGGTTATATACATTCGTGTTGATATCAGAAGATGTTAATCCAAAGTGTGCAGCTTCTTCAGAAAACCCAAACTTATCAGGATCAACACTCTCTGAGTGTAGTTTATAATTTATCCAGCGTACCATTGCAACAAGATCATGGTCACTCTTTTTATCTATTTCCTGAATGGCCCTAAAATCCTTCTCATTAAATTCAGAATATAATGACCTTAGAACTTCCTTTTCCTGTTCACTAAAAGGATGTGGAATAATTTTTCTCTTACTTCCTTTATAATAATGTTCAAACTCAGAGGCTAGGGAAATTGCATATTCAACTTCTATCATAACTCTTTTTTTTGTCCAAGCAAATTCTGAAGTCAGATCAGATAGTCCTGTAACATATCTTTTGTATCTTCCGTCAATAGGAGTGATAGCATGCATCCTTGATCTTTGTTCTTCTGTTACAACTATATCTTCAAGCTCTTCAGGAGTTATATCTATTCTTTCTATTGCTAATTGTTTTTGCATTTTATCATCAAATCATCTTAAATATCCTGCATCTCCTAAAGCTTCTAAAATGATATCCTTCCTTGGTGTTGTGGTTATTTCTGGTAAGGTTCCTGTTATCTTTTCTCTTATATTGCAATATCTTATAACTCCTGCTTTTAACACTTCATCAGCCATCCAATGAGCAGCTAATGCTTCTTTATCTTCATCTAAACCCAACGCTTCTACATAGTCTCTGAACGGCTGCTTATCATTTTGTACTATGATAAATTCACTTTTTTCTGGATTGAACTCATATTGCGCTTTGCCCCAGATTCTGGATGAATCAGGTGTTACACATTCGTCAATAAGGCCAATTGTTCCATCAGGGAAATAGCCAAATTCCCATTTAGTGTCTGCAAGGAGATATCCTCTTGATTCAAGATCCCTTGAGATAGAATCAAACAACTGAAAAGATTTTTCAGCAATATAATCAAGGTCTTCAGGCTTTCTGAGGCCAAATGCCTTGTAATTATTTCTTATGGTTTCTTCTGTAAGTTTTGGGTCATCAGTATTTAGTGTTTTTTCTCTATCTTCTGGCTTGGCGTTATCAACCATTTTTTGCATTTCAGGTACTGAAAGGAAATCTTTTACTTGACCTTTTGCTGCAGGAGTGAATATCACGTCATCAAGTTTTTCATTTTTTCTGTAACCTGGTCTTATCGATACACCGCTAACCATGGCGCCTTCTTCTGGGCCATTTACTTTTACATAATCTCTCCAACCAGAACCTGTTATATAACTTCTAAAAACTATTTCCACTAGTATTCTTTCAGCTTTCCGTACAAGCCAGGTGTTAGGTGCAACATCCCTAATGAAATGATTAGGAATAATATGTCCTGTTTTCTCAAAACAGTTTGAAGAAATCGCATCTAGGTTTCCTCCTTTTGCATAAACCTGTCTCTTATGGACAACATCATGTGTTGAAAGATCATCGCTGGACATCATTAAAAGCTGATTATTGCCTATATCATATATAGATCTTACTTTTCCCTTCTTTGGCAGAGCTATAACTTTTACTTCGGGATATATTTCTTTCCTTAGCGTATTATTCAAAACTTCTGGTGTTATTAATTTTTCATTTATTGGCATTTTTATTCAACCCTCCTGCTTTTTATTTCATCTATTAAATTTCTTTCTTGATAAGTGCCATATTTCTTATCAGCAATTCTTTCCAGATTTTCTCTGAGCTCAGGCCTTTGCAGAGAAATAATCTTTGCAGCATATATTGCAAGGTTCTTTAACCCTTTGACCTGTACTGTTGGAACTATATTAAATTCTTTGGATTTGTGTCTTTCTTCAGCTGCTTTAAGATAAAGAAGGTATGGAATAGTATCATCATTATCTGCTCTTATTAGAACCTGATTAGGATTTATATTATCATAGACCCCATTATGTGTGCCATACATTAACACAAGACCTGCTGAATCACTTTCTTTCAAGGCATTGATATCCAAGTCTTCGAGTTCAGTACATAACTCATCTAAATACTCAGGATTCCCAACCACCTGAACATCAGAGTTTGGCAGGTTAAGGAATCTTTCTGCAACAATTAAAGCTTTAGCTCTTTGTTCCTGTTCTAATGTTCCATCTACTTTTTCTTCTATTCCCACGCTTGCAATGGCTGCATGCCCAGATGGAACTATGAACCCCTGGAAAGCTATAATATCCAAAGGAACTGAGATTATTGGATAGGTTACTTGTGTTGCCTGGATGCTTGGCAGTGCAAAGTATAATCCTCCCTGCAAAACTGCGACAACCTGACATCCTTCTTCAACAAGGTCCTGCATTTGTTCACTATAATGACTCATTATATCAGGACATCCATGGCAAGATTCTACTATGTTGTCAATAACAGTTATCCCTTTGTCTTCCATAAAGTATTTGTAAGGAACAGGTTTTTCGTCACCAATAATTACATCATCAAATCCTGGGTCTTTTCCTGAACCAGCACCTAAAAATAATATTCTTTTCATTTTTATTCCACCTCATTTATTTTATATTCTAAGTCTATAGCAATTGGATTCTTAGGCATATTTAATTCATAGTCAACTTCCATTTTACCTAAAGCAGTTGCAAGAACAATAGCTGGCAATATCTTCCAATCGCTTACCACCTTTAATGCGTTCTGAATCTTTTTTGGGTCTGTTTCATTCTCATAGAATAGTTTAGGACCTAAACCTAAGATAGGACCATTATCCATATCTTCTCCTGAGTCAGTATAAGGCATTGCCTGAATAACACTGCTTCTTACATAGCCAATGTTTTCTTCAAGTGCCTTTTCTATGGGGACTGTATGTAATCCAACAAGATAGGGTTTGCCATCTTTTAGATATGTTAAGTCTCCTGGATGAACGTTTATACATACATAATCCTCAGTTATGTTTATCAATGGCTCAAAACCGCCAAATACATTGAAATCTATATCATGTGTTCTTAAAATCCGTTTTATTCCATTAGAATAATCTCTTCTTGCCTGTTTATGAGTTTCGGTTTCTAATGTTAGCTTTCTTCCTAAACCTTTTGATTTCTGATAGTCTCTTATATCAAGCAGAAGAACCAACTTATGATAAGATTCTCCTATTATAGCAGCTTTTGACCTTTTATCATCTGTAAATATAAAAATAGTTTCATAAGGACATTTCTCACTCATCATGAATTCCTGTTCCAGAACTTGTTCAACATTAGTTCCTGAACCGCTCATGAATAGGGCTATTCTTGGTTTTCTATCTTTTGGCGTGTAGAGTTTCTTGTACATTTTTTCAACTCAAAGCTTTTTCAGCAATATCAGTTCTATGGTATTCATTTTCCCAATGTATCAAGCTCACAGCAGGATAAACTGTATTAATTGCCTGCCAGATATTGTCTCCATTCCCATTTACTCCTAATACTCTTCCTCCATCTGTTTCAATTCTCCCATTATTTTTCTTAGTCCCTGCATGGAAAACATAGACATCAGATAATCTTTTTACTTCTTCTAATCCAGAAATTACTTTGCCCTTTTCATAATTACTTCCAGGATAACTGCCAGAAGCCATTACAACACAACATGCCGCTCCTTCTCTGTTTTTTATTTGGTGTCTTTCTAGATTTCCTTCAACACATGCATTTAATAATAAAAATAGATCGGACTCTAATAAGCTGAGAATAGGCTGAGTTTCTGGGTCGCCAAACCTAACATTATCTTCCAGAACACTTGGCTCACCATCCTTAATCATCAAACCAGCATATAAACAACCAACGAAAAGAGTTCCTTCCTCTGCCATGCCTTTTATTGTTGGGTTTAATATTCTGTTATATACCTTTTCCATTAATTCTGGGGTAACTATAGGAGTAGGTGCATAAGCGCCTAGACTTCCTGTGTTAGGACCAATCTTTCTATCTTCATACTTTCTATCTCCTCCTGATTGTAACCATCTTGTTCTATCATGTTTTGTTTCAAAGGCAGGTTTGTAATCCCCAGCTGGTGCTAATGTTCTTATTGTGTTCCCATCAGTTAAAGCTAAGATAGAAGCTTCTTCACCTTCTAAATAGTCTTCAATTACAATTTTGTTACCAGCAGCTTTGAATTCCTTTTTGACTAGTATACTATCTACAGCATTAATAGCTTCGTCTAGTGTCATGCAAACCTTACTTCCCTTACCAGCTGCAAGGCCATCAGCTTTGATGACTATAGGTGCTCCATGTGCTTCTACATAATCCTTAGCTTTGTCAGGATCCATAAAAACTTCAAAATCAGCAGTGGGAATATCATGTTTTCTCATAAACTCTTTTGCAAATGCCTTGCTTCCTTCTAATCTTGCAGCAGCTTTAGAAGGTCCAGATGTTTTAATACCTCTTTCTGTTAGATAATCAACTATGCCTTCGCATAAAGGATCTTCAGGGCCAGGGACAACTAAATCTATGTTCATCTCTTTACAGAACTCTGCTATTCCATTGAAATCATTAACGTTATAATCAGCACAGTTTGCAATCTCTGCAATACCATCACTGCCAGGAATACAATAAACTCTGTCAACGTTCTCGCTTTGTTTAAGTTTCCAAACTAATGCATGCTCTCTTCCGCCTTTTCCTATTACAAGTACGTTTGCCATTTTTTATACCCCTCCCTCTGCAAATTCAAATCTTGGTTTACCATATCCTCTGCGTTCAATAGTTCCTATCCGTGCTGCCTGCCTGTCAACTCCTTCAACACTATATCTAAAGTTAGCATTTACATAGTTTATAACACCTTCTGCAGCTTCTTTTGGTACTGTTATAGTAAACCCTATTCCCATATTGAGTGTTTCACACATTGCATTCATATCAGCTCCATTTGCTTTGAAATACTTAACGATTGGGGGTAAAGGAAGAACTTCTTTTTGGACTACTGCACATAATCCCTCAGGCACCATTCTTTCAATGTTATCCTTCTGGCCACCGCCTGTTATATGTGCTGTGGCCTTGACTATCTCCTTAAACATTGAAATGATTCCTCCTGCACTCTCATTTCCAAATAATATATCTGTATATGAAACATGTGGTTTTGAAAGCTCTCTTGTTATTGCTTCTTGTGTAAGACCGCCTACTTTAGGTTCACCTATCATTTCTAAATATTCTCTTGCAAGCGAATATCCATTTGTCATTAAGCAGTCTGCGGCAAGTCCTATTGGTACATAGCCTTCTTTAACATCCACCCCTGTGATCATATCTTGTTCGTCGATTACTCCTATTACTGTTCCTGCAATATCAACCTGGCCTTGAGCATATTTTTCAGGCTTAAGTTCAACAGTAGCATCCAATGAGGTTATTCCCAGAGTATCGCATATTCTCTCTGATTTAGTAACTATTTCTTCAAGCTCTTTCTTTGGAACATTTCCAGCAATATACACCGCAAATGCAACAGGTTGGGCTCCAATAGCGCCTAAATCATTTGAACTATGATAAATTATATCCCTTGGGTCTTTAACAATCCTTGTCTTAGTCCCTGTGCCATCTGTGCTTGCACAAAGAAGAGGTCTTTCCATACCCTTTATCATGTTTGCAATATCAACAACGGCTCCCTGATTTCCATGAAATATTACATGGACGTAAGCATCCCTTTTTCCTTCATTATAGGTCCCAGGCATCTGCGCACTCTCTCCACCTATAGTTGGAACATTTATCTCAAGACCAGCAGTTGCAACACCTTCTACAAATCCAGGAATTTCATTAACATCCATCCCAGCGCTTGCGAAATAATCAAGTATTGCGATAGGGATGATTCCTTGTTTAACCCTTTTAAATGCTGCATATGCAGTCTCTCTTCCAGCTCTTACTACATCTTTATCTTCAACGATAGAAGAACTAATAATCCCTATAGGGATGTGTTCATTCCCTTTAAGGTGGCTTATATCTATTGCCCCGCCAAAAAGACCTTCAGCAGCTAGCCCCAATTCATTGAGCTTTTCTTTAATCGCTCTATTAACTTCATTCTGTTTTCTAATCGAGACACCTGCTAATGTATAATTCATTTTTGATATATCAGTTCCCATTTTTATTACCTCTTTACTAATTTTTTACTTCCATATCATGAGTGTCACTTACTATGCCTCTTGCGTAGTCTGATATTACCTCAATCACTGCATTTTCTCTAAACTCTTTTAAATTCATGCAGCCTGCATTGACTAATGCAGCTTTTATTCTTAGTATATCAGCTTTAAGGTATGGCTTTAGTCTCCCTTCGTATTTGACTGTCCCTTCTTCCCCTTCAGGAAAGAAAGTTGCCTGGGTTGTGTGGCCATATCTTGGCAGGTTATGCGCCCTTTCAGAACCTTCACCATAAGTAACTACTTTTTCCATCTTATCTTCAATTGTTGTTGGCTCTCCTTTTCCATCCTGTTTTTCACCACTTGATTCATAGAATCTGTTAAAGTAGTTGCCCATCATAATAGCATCAGCTTTTTTAAGGGCTATAGCCATACTATAAGAATTGGATACACCGCCATCAATGATAAGTGGCACATATCTTTTTGTTTCTTCAAAATAATCCTGCCTTGCCTTATCAACATCAATTAATGCTGCCATTGGCGCCCTGCCAACAGCTTTTTCTTTTGCAGTAGTGCATATTGAGCCAGTGGACATGCCTACTTTTACTATGTCTGCACCTTCTTTTATTAGCTTCATTGCTCCTTCGTATGTGATAACATTCCCTGCGCATATTGGAACATCTATGCCCATTTTTTTATACTTCCTGATAACATCTACTGCATGATAATTGTATGCATCTGCAGTGTCTATAACAATCAAGTCGGTTCCAGCTTCAACATTTGTCCTTACCCTATCCTGCCAACCTTTATGGGTTGAGATAGCGGAAGCAACGTTTATCTTTTCAATATCTTTTGTAAATGCTAATTTAACAAGCCTGTTTTGGTTATCCAGTACAACTAAATAATTCTCTTTGGAGCTTTCAAGCAAAGATTTTGCTTTTTTTATTGAAATATTAGGATTGTTGCAGTTGGGTACGTGTTTACCAGAATTAAAAGATATCATAACAGAAGTAACTCGGTCCTGAAGTGAGCCTCCAACTTCCCAATAGTGCTGTAGTATAAACATTCCTTTAATCACACGATATTCATCTACAATAGGTATTTTGGAATGGCCATGAATTTCAACCATTCTTATAACTTCTTCTATTGAAGAATCTTCTTGTGCAGTAATAGGCTTTTCAACGAAACCTATTTCATGGTTTTTAATCCTATCAACAATTCCTGCCTGTTCCTTTGTTGGCAGTCTTGCAGGCAAGACTCCTATCCCTCTTTCTTTTCCCAAGGCTAAGGCCATATCGTATCCTGTAACAGAAGTCATAGCAGCGCTTAGAAAAGGTATGCCTATAGTAAGATTCTCTGCCAGCTTGGTTTCAAGGCTAATGTTTTGTATGTTACAATCTTTGCCAGTATATCCTGGTAAGAGAGTGAACTCACTGAATGCTCTGCCAGGTTCAAGTATTATTTCTTTTACCCTCCTTTTCATTCTATTCCCATTCAATTGTTGCAGGCGGTTTCTGGGTTATATCATAAACCACTCTATTTACACCCTTTACTTCGTTTGTTACTCTATTACCGATAGCAGTCAAATCAGCTTTCTTAAAGTCATACCAATCAGATGTCATGAAATCATCTGTTGTAACTACTCTAAGTCCTATAATTCCTTGGTATGTACCTTCATCTCCCATGACTCCTACTGATTGCGCATTTATTAAGACAGCAAATGCCTGGCTTATTTTATAATACAGGTCTCTTTCTTTAAGCTCGTCAGTAAGAATATAATCAGCTTTTCTCACCAAATCAAGCTTTTCAGAAGTTACTTCACCAATTATTCTTATAGCAAGGCCTGGACCTGGAAAGGGATGCCTATAAACAATTTCTTTAGGTAAACCTAATCTGTTTTCAGCAATCTTTCTTACTTCATCCTTGAACATGTTTCTAAAAGGTTCAACAAGTTCTAACCCCATATTTTCAGGAAGACCTCCAACATTATGATGCCTTTTTATTTTTGAAGATGAACCATAGATTGGAACGCTCTCAATAACATCAGGGTAAAGAGTTCCTTGGACTAAATAAGTAGCATCCTCTATCTTTCTTGCTTCCTCTTCAAAGACTCTTATGAATTCATGGCCGATAATTTTCCTCTTTCTATCTGGGTCTGTTACTCCTTTAAGTTTTGTGAGAAATCTTTCGCTTGCATCAACATAGTTTATATTAAGATTAAAAGAACTAAAGTTTTTCCTAACTTCTTCTGCTTCATTTAATCTTAATAAGCCATTGTTAACAAAGATTGGATGATAATCTCCTCCGACAATATTGTCAATAAGAACTGATGCTGTAGAAGAGTCTACTCCTCCACTTATTCCACCAACACCTACCTTACCTTTTATCTTTTCTTCAGTTTCTTCTGCTAATCTTTCATAATCTCTTTCAGGGTTCCATGTCCTTTCTGCATCACATATATTTAGAAAATTATTTAGAATTTCTCTTCCATGCTCAGTATGATCAACCTCTGGATGAAACTGTACAGCATATATATTATCTTTTTTAATAGAAGCAATGTGCCCATTAGATGTTCTTGCTAGAATCTCGAATCCCTCAGGTACTTTTTGCACTATATCTCCATGGCTCATCCAGACTTTGAACTCACTACATGGAATATCTTTGAATAGAGGACTTTCTCTTGACAATAATATATTTGTTTCACCATACTCTCTATTTTCTGTAGGAGTAACTTTGCCACCTAAAAGATAAGCAATAGATTGTTGCCCATAACATATACCTAGAACAGGAGCTCCTAAATTTAATACCTCTTTTGAATAAAGAGGAGATTCTTTATCATAAACACTGAACTGGCCGCCTGAAATAATGATTCCTTCTAAATCTTCTGTCTTAATATCTTCTGGCTTTGTATGAAAAGGCACAATCTCTGTGAAAACATCTAGTTCGCGGATTCTTCTAGCTATATTCTGAGTTAATTGACTTCCGCAATCAATTATTTTTATCATCTTAAGAAATCAAATCAAAACCTCCTTGGTGATTGGTATCATATCAAATCTCAAACAAAGACCTTTAAATTGATTTCTATACTGAAATAGTAGGCTTCTTGATATATATTTTACAGTTTGACAAAAAATATAAGTCAGTTCACCTTAAGAATTTAGGGTGTTCTAGATATAACTATTTTCTGACAGTGGTTATGAGGGAAAGGTTTAAGTAATCTTTTTAGCTTCTGTGGATTATGATAGGCAATATTAAAGCATTATATTTTGCTATCTTAGCAGGAACTCTTTTTAGTGTTACATCAAGCAAATCTGCGACCGCAGAAGAGTTGAAGTGGTTTCCAGAGAATCCTATTGAAACTTCTGTATCAGCTGACCCTGATTTTGAACCTACATCTCTGTATGGTCTTATTGGACTTGAGAAAATTCAATCAAATATTTCCTTAGGAAGTGACATCCCATTATTCCAAATACCCGGTGATATTTCTCATACCTTAGTTTTTGGAGGATTAGTTAATATTTTACCCTCAGAAGGAATATCTGACCAAAACATACATTCAAATTTAAGAATTCAATATTTATTAGGAACAAAAGGATGGACAGGGAAATGGGTTGACGAAGCCTTGATTTCTTTTGGTTACATGGCAGAAGGCTCTTCAAAACTTGAAAAGATATCTGAAAGGACTGATATTTCCCCTGTAATTCATAATTTGATGGTAAATGCCTACTTTATTGGAAAAGAAGAAAACTATAATGTCCAGTTGGGAGTTGGATATACTCAACCGCTTGTTTCAGATTGGCAGAAAAGCGCGCATTTAGACCTTTCTTTAATAATCGAAGGTTACTTCCAAAATACAAAGGGATTAAGCTTATTTTTATCATTTTACCATAGACAATGGGGACCAGAAATACCTGAAAATTATCTTGATAGGTTCAAACAATTTGCGGATGGAATTAAGACAGGCATAAAATTTGATATTGGGTTGTTAGAATTTATGCCTGTTTATGGAATAAAAGTTTATAAAATGAAAGATATAGGCATACCCGAAGTAGAATTGAGGGCAGAAAGTTATTTTGGTATTAATATAGCTTACAGCCCTATTGGATTAAACTAAAATCCCTCTTAACATCTTCTTTCTTTTGTTTCTTAGCAATATTTTCAAAGTAAGGCACTTTGATGGGTGTTGCAAACCTTGAGAAAGTTGAGGTGATGATTGCCTCGCCTATGTCCAATGATGCAATGTTCCTGCTGTCGTCTGAAAGGTCCTGTAGAGCGCTTTCTATGATTGCTGTTCTCTCAGTGAGCATTTCAAGCCCTAATATAACCTTTGTATTCATATTTGCCAGAATCTGTTTTGGTATTAAGGATGGGAGTTGGGTTATGGCTGTCAACCCTACTTTAAACTTTCTTCCCTCTCTTGCTATAGTTGAGAAGATATTAGGTCCTTTCTCAAGCACTTCCTTGCCTAACACTCTAGGAGCTTCTTCAAGCACAATGGATATTACTGGCTTGTCCTTGAGTATGCCCTGAACTTTATAATGCTTGTACCTGTTAAGGATTTCTGAGGCTATGAGAGAGCCTATGAGTATTTCAACAGCCCCTCCAAAGTATGATGTGTCTATTATAACCAGTTTTCCTTCTTCAAGCCCTTTTGTTATGTCGTTTATTGTGCTTTCTCCTGCTTTTAGGTCAAAGATGCTGTTGCAGAATAATTGGTTGGATGAGACATCAAGGTCAAGAAGGTATAACAACATTCTTTTTACTACAGATAGTGTGTCATCTCTGAAGTCAACATCTAATGGCTTTTCCAGTATGATGGCTTCTACCCATTCTTTTTTGTATTTTTTGTGATACATGTTAAGAGCTTGCTTCTGGGGATTGCTGAAATCTGCCACTCCATTGAAATGCTGGGGTCTTAGAAGGCTTAGATTGATTTTAAGTGTTCTTGTTCCAGGAGGAGGGTTGTTGGGAGTGTAATAGATTACTTTCTCTTTGTTAGGATGATCTTTCTGGCCGAGTTTGTTCCTTCCATAGTATTCATCATGAGGATCTAATACAAGCATGCCTATGTAATCCTTATCTAAAGTGTCCCAGAGCATGCAGTTCATTAAATTGCTCTTACCTTTACCCGTACTCGCTGCAATTAAAACATGATGCTGGAAGACTCTTTCTCCTGGAAGGAAGATTTCAACGTCAAGCATCTTTGAGCCACTTCTTAGATTTCCAAGATATAAGGGTTTGGCTGGCTTGGTTATGAAGCTTAAGTCTTCTTTTGTTATTTGCCTTACTGGTGAGAAGAAGTTTGGCAGGCTTTTGCAGATGACTGCCTTGTTGTCTTTTATTGTTATCAGATTCTTCATTCTTGCAAGATTATAGTTCCTTAGATGGGCGTCCATGAATTCCTGGTCAGTGTCTTCTTCAAGATTGATTCCTGAGACCATCTCAAGATTTGATTGAGATAGTTGGCTGCCGTATAATAGGTCGAATACCTGGAGAAGGATTTTGCCTTCTTTGGTGTCTGCTATAAGAAGTTCGCCTAATTCTATTTCCTGGTTGGCTTTTTCTCTGACAAGAATCTTTCCAAACTCGCCTGAGATTACCTGGCCTTTTGTCATAAAAAGAGTAAGAAAACGTTCAATTATATTGTTTTATGTTCTGAAGAATATATTTTAGAATTTCTTTTAACAGTAATCTATTTATATCAGCTAATTTAGAATAAAACATATGCCTAAAAAGAAGCAGAAACAGATTCCTGTTGGAACAATTAGAATAAAAGCTAGAGGCCTTGGAGTGTATGAGAAGACTAAGGCTTCCTGGAAGAAATCGTCAAGGAAGTTTCCTTCTGCTATGAATGTTATCAAGCTGTTTAAAGCGCATGGTTGTCTTGATGTTCTTATTGATAAAAAGGATTCAAGGTTTTTGAAGGGGCAGTTCTCACCTTCTGGGAGTGCGCAGGGAGCTAGGATTGGTGTGCTGCCTGATGGAAGCAGGCTGGACAAAGCTTTTTCATTGTTTGCTGAGCATTTGACTATGCATGATGAGACTTCGCATGACCATTGGGATGTGATTTATAAGAATCCAGGCGGGACTTTTTCTTATGTTTATACTGTTGGTAAGGATATTAAATCTGTTAGAAAAAAATATAAAGTTGTTGAAGAGTTTGGTAAGTATTATTCAGTGATTAAACATAATGTTTATTCTGCTTTAAGGAAGAAAGATGATTATATTGCTTTGCCTATGTATACATTGCTTAAGACTTATATGAGGATTGGCAATGAGATTTATTATAAGGCGCATGGGCATAAGGGATTGACTACACTGAAGAAGAAGGATATTTCTATTAAAGGTGATACTGTGGAGTTTAACTATCTTTCAAAGGGAGGGGTACCAAGGAAGATAGTTGAAAGGTTTCCAAAACTGTATATAGAAAGGTTGAGAAAGATTATCAAGCCTTTGAATAATTCATCGTTTGTGTTTGTTAATCCCTCCACAAACCGTCCTTTGAGAGATATTCATTTTAAGCATGCTTTTAGGAAATATTGTGGCAAGGAATTTTATCCTCATGTTGTGAGATCGTATTATGGCACAGAGAAAGCAAAAGAATTTCTTAAAACGTATAAAACAGCAACTAAAGAGGAAGTTCAGGGATTGTTTTTGGGTATAGCAGAGAAGTTAGGGCATAAAAAGTTTGTGAAGAAAGAGCATGCATGGAAAGACAATTATACTGTAACTATTCATCATTATATACACCCTAAGATTCTGGAGAAGATTAATGGTCTTGTGAAGTGATTCTTTTAATCTTTCTCACTAATATAGACCCTATAGCCGCCTTTCTTAGCGACATCTTTTACATTGCCGAATGCTTCATGCATTCTTTTGCTTAATTCTTTCCCACCTTTGTTATGCCTTGCTACTATCTGCAGAGTGCCTTTCTTTTCTAGATAATCGTAAGATTTGTCTATCATTTCGAAGCAGAGCTTCTTGCCTGCTTTCTGAGGCGGATTGATTAGTATTGTGTTGAATTTTCCTTTCTCTGTATCTTTTATTGATTCAAATAAGTTGCCGTGTCTTGCTTCTGCGTTTTGTATGTTGTTGAGCTTAATGTTTCTTTTTGTAAGCCTTACAGCTCTCTTATTGATGTCAGTCATGAGAACTTCTGTTTGAGGAAAGGATTTTGCAATGGAGATTCCTATCACACCAATGCCGCAACCCATGTCTAAGACTTTGCCAGTAGTGATGATAGCGCTGTCTGTTAACAAGGTGGAACCTTTGTCAATCTTTCTTGAGGAGAACACTCCACTGCCTGTCCAGAACTCAAATAATCTTCCCCTCAGTCTTGCGTTTATTTTATGAGGGTTTAATGGCGAGGTTTGGTTTTCTGAAAAGTAATGTTGCATAATTGTTTGATTGTGAAGAGATTTTAAAAACTTTGTTATAATTTTTTTTAACTTGTAAAATTTGTTATAGAAATCTTTTTAAATCAGAGAGGTTATTAAAATTCTGATGTTAACTGAATGTCAAGTCTGGGCGCATGAAGTAAGAGAGGTTTTTCCTGCTCTTAATAAGTATATTGTCCTTGCAGGTTATGGGAATGTACCGAAGAAGGTATTAGGATATATGGAATCCAGAGTGATAAGAAATAATGGTTCCAGCAAACTTGTCCTGCAAAAGAAAAGAGGAAAGAGAATAAAAAAACTGAGAAGAGAATATAAGGTTGTTTTGAGCAAGGAACTAAAAAAGATTGAAGATTTAGTTCTTAGGAGGCAGGTTGTGTTATATACTATTGTTAGTAAGCTAATGCAGATTGAAAAAGAAGACTGGCTTAAATCAAACAATCCTTATAATAAGGTGAAGAAAAAAAAGATTAGTTCTGTGCTGGTTGAAGAAGAATCACTTGAAAGGTATAATTATCTTAGAGAAAAGGAAAAGCTTCCTAAGATAGAGAGTATTCAGGAAATTAATTCAGGGATTAATGAAATTATAAATCATCTAAAGATTAAGTGAAATCTATTACTTCATTGAGGTTTACGACTATCCCACCTTTTGCAATATCCATCTTGAATGTTTTCTCAGGGATCTTAGTTCCCCGCATCTTAAGGATTTCAACTGCCCTTGTTCTTATTCCTTTCTTTTTGACATGATATAAAACTATTATTCCGTCAACTTCAAATTCAAGCGCTGTTGAGATTGCTTCATCATCTCTTGTCTCGCTTTGGGATGTGAGGATTGCAGTGCAGTCCCATTTGTTGATTAATTCAAATAATGAGAGTGCTGCCTCTTTTTTTGTTAGCTCATCCTGGTATAGTAAGGAGAAAGATGTTATGCTGTCTATCACAATCCTTTTTGCTTTGATTTTTTCTATTATTGCTTCTACGATGCCGCCTCCTTCTACCAATACTTTTTTTACTTGTTCAGGAGAGTATTCAAGGAATACGAATTTTCCTTCTTCTTCATATTTTTTTAAATCCCAGCCAAAGGCCAGCATATCTTCGTATGTCTTGTTCTTTTTTTCTTCAAATGTTATATAAATACCGGGTTCTCCGTTCATGATGCCTTTTATAAGAAATTCCATGCTGAAGATTGTTTTGCCGCAGCCGGCTGAGCCTGCCACAAGGTTAATGCTGTTCTTTTTTAAGCCGCCCTGAATGAGAGGGTCAATTCAAGAAATTCCTGTTGTCACCCTTTTGTTTGTCTTTGACTTAATCATTTGTTTTGGATACCCCTCCCCTTAGGGTGGTTGGGATTTTTATTTTGTGAACTTGCCTTGACTGGCATCTTTATCTATGAGAGAGAATGGCAGTTGGTTTGTATGGACAATAATACCCTTTTTTGTGATGGATATTGGGAAAATGTCTATTAGATGTTCCTGGCCTCTCATCTTTGCCACGTTTAGGCATCTTTCAAAGGATGATGATTTTCTTATCTTAGTCATAAAAATCAGGCCGTCAAACAGGAAATCTTCGGGATCATAGTTAAACGTGTCTATATCTCTTATGGATTTCTCAGAAGTAGTGAGTAACGTAATCTGGGTTTGCTTCATCCTTATTATGAAATCAAGGACTTCTTTCCTGTAATCCATCTCACCGGCTACATGCATGTATTCAAACAAGGTTAATGAGTCCAAAGCAACTCTCTGGATTTTCTTGTCTTTGATAAGTTTTAATGGTGTTGCGATTGAGACAAGCTTTTTATCAGAGATAGACTGTTCTATTACGCTTATTAATCCTTTTTTTTCAAACTCTGTGAAGTCCAAGCCAATGCTTGCTGCATAGTCTCTTATATCATCAGGGCTCTCTTCAGAAGTAATGTAAAGGCCTGGCTCGCCTATTTTTGCGCCATGATAAATATATTGTATGCAGAATATTGTCTTACCTGTGCCTGGAGGACCAGTTAATAGGACTGCATTGTGTCTCTTAAATCCTCCTTTAAAGATTTCATCCAGTCCAGGTATTCCTGTTTTGACTTGTTCCAGATGTTTTATTTGGCTAGAACTAGTATAAAAAACTTTTTATGTGTTAGTATTATAAGAGGAAAAATATCATTAAACTTGATAACTTAACTAAACCTTTATAAATGCCTGTTTGTTTTCAATGGATATGGCAAAGAAAACATCAAATGATGAACAAGTAGGCTTTCATAAGGGTTCTTTGAGCACTTTGGCAAAGGAAAGAGAAGAGTTGCTAAGGTTGCTTAAGATAGTTGAACAGTTAATGCAGATGCATGTCAAAGCCTTAAAAGATTTAGGAATTGATCTTGAAAAAGCTGCTAAAGAAGCAAAGAGTTCAGCTAAGAAGGAAAAGAAACCTATTGAAGATATTCTACAGTAAATAGAAGATAAGGGAGAGATAATATCATGTCTCTTACCTTAAATGGATTTCTAATACATATCCCTTGCTTAGTGTTGAGTCCTCTTATTATGATGGGTAATGTTTAATTATTTAGTTTGGGTTTTATACCCCGATGCTTGCATCGACATTAATACACAAACTAAATACTAAAAATACCCCGCAGCTTGCTGCGATTGGGATTTTTTATTTCTCTTCCAATAATTTTATTTGTTCGTTGAAATCCATTATCTCTTATAGAAAGGTTTATATTTATTTAAAACTTTTTGAATAGAAAATGGAAAATATTATTACTATGATAAATAATTACATAAATACCTATCTTCCTGATTTCTTTATGAAATTTGTGGTTTCTGTGATAATACTATTGATAGGATTAATAGTTGGCAGAATATTAGGAAAATTAATTCATAAGGTTCTGCATGAGATAGAGCTTAATAACATACTGAAGAAGGCAACAGGCCTGAAAGTGGCTCTTGAGGAAATAATAAGCTCTTTTGTGACATATTTTACTTATTTTGTGTTTATAATAATTGCCATAGAAAAGTTAGGAGTAGGAGCAATTGTGTTGAATATAGTAGCAGGAGGAGTTATGCTTGTGATTATTTTATCAGTTTTCCTGAGCATAAAAGACTTTGTTCCTAACTGCGTAGCTGGAATAACTATTTATAGAGAAGGGTTTATTAAGAAAGGAGATTTCATAAGAGTCAAGGAGACGGAAGGAAGGGTTACAAAGATAAGCCTAATAGAAACCAGGATTGAAACAAAGGGCAAGGATACTATTTCTATTCCAAACTCAATAATGACAAAGAATGAAGTGGTTAAGTTAAAACAATAAAATTCCACTTCTCTATGAGAAGTGGTTTAGCAGCAACTCCAACATTCCATTGGAATTTTAAGCATCAAAAACCACCTTTCTTATATCGCCGATTGTATAATCATGCCACCCTTCTTTGATGGACGGTTTTTGACAAAGTGATATGATCAAACTTTCTCTAACATGCTTGTTATATTCCAGATTTGAGTTCTTATGTATGATTGCAGATTTGTGTTGTCTGCTATTCCTTCTAAAATATTAAAGGCTTTGTTGACTTTCATTGATGATTCAGAATCGCTGTTGAGGATGTCTATGACTTCTTGGAGTTTACTATTTGTGTTCTTTGGA